>Ga0307514_10000428_pt1 | contig 92272 bp, 108 predicted proteins | sample 16_EM_MG_FD_203088 | JGI IMG/M metagenome (GOLD analysis project Ga0307514, IMG submission 203088) | Populus trichocarpa ectomycorrhiza microbial communities from riparian zone in the Pacific Northwest, United States - 16_EM | ecosystem: Host-associated > Plants > Roots > Unclassified | place... | reverse complement strand
CTTATCAACTTGTTTGATCCCCGTGTCAATTCTGCACTCAAAATCTTTGTTTACATGTCACGGTATAAACAAAAAAAACGAGCCCTGTTTTTCCAAAAAGCGGTCTATCGTTTTGCAACCCGCTGTAGTAGAAGCGATCGATGAGGCTAGAGGCCAGTGCACACAAACCGGATGGAGGATGCATATTCAATTGAACGTACTACGGTGCAGTTGAAGGACCACTCGAGGAAGGTACCCAAACCTGATTGGACACTGGTTCGATGGCGGGCTTCCTGTGATAGACCAGCTAAACCTGCAAAAAGAATATTATCCGAAGTCCCTATCTGTACGACCACCGTTACACGGGTCGTACCCGAAGACAAACCGCGAGACACAAGTCAACGTTCAACATCAATCCATGAATTGTGAACGAAGATTTGACATCACAAACCTGGGTAATCACGATGCAATCCTGGGAACCCCGTTCCTGTTCTAACACCAGGTAGTGATTGGAATAAATCCGTCGTGTGTCATTGTGGGGAGCAATGGGCCAGTCAGGCTTGGAGGACCAGATGTGATCACAATAAACTTGGCCACGGCGGACTCACCGCACGACAAACCCGGTGAGTTAAGGAGAAGGAAACGGAGGATTTGTGTGCATAAATCGAAAACAAACCTCTCACCATTCAGAGCGGTCAATCACACCATACCTCCGACCGACAAACACAAGGCGTATTGGTTTCGACGGTTGAGATGTCCGGAGGCGTTCCGAGAACAACTGCAGGACAAGAAGACTCTTTACCTGGTGACAGGATGTTGGCGCGGGAAGCTGTTGGACACAACGCTATCCCACTTTCAAAGTTTGATAATACCTAAGGTATCACCAACTGGGGACAAACCGGGATTGCGAGCGGTATTAGAATACCTGCAAGCCGGCGTCACCACTACCCAACATCAAGGAGACACTCCGAGTAATTTCAGAACGTAAGTACCGTGGCTTGATAAAAGGAAGGTATGGTTAGAAGAAGACATGCACGTCGGATGGTCACTACTTAATCGTCTTTTCGGACCCAGTCAAAGAACGTGTCAAATATATATTTGATGCACTAAGGAAGGAACACCTACTCCCAAGTCCTAATAAGATGCAGTTCTTCGTAGGCAGTGAAGGACGTCGATCGCGCGTGTAGGTAACCGCGGAAGTATTTGGCGGAGAGCTGTTTAAATAGTCGCTAAGACCCAGGACCATAATGTCGTTCTTATCAGGATTATCGTAGAGTGTTGGCCCCAGTGTATCTATCGTTCGTGCCCTCCATGTAGACCTGTCACGACAGTAGCCTGCACGATTAATCTGTGGACTTGTCCCCTCCTTCCGGCGGGTGATTCAACTTGGAATCTGAGAACATTCTCGTCGCTCTGACCACTGCCCAAACAACGAAAGCCAGAAGACACAAAACGACAGCAAGTCCCGCGAACGCCCACGCCAGCCAAGTTTCGACCTTGTCCCTATTCGCCGTGAACTGGAAGAGCAAGTCGCGTTCTCCGTCGTCCAGCTTCCTCCAGATCGCGAAAACGACCCACCACGCGTACAGAGCGACCGCTGGCGGGGTTATTCTCGACCAGATCATCCATTCCGCCTCGGCTCCGTTGACAAGTGACGAAATCACAGAATCCGGGACATCTCCATCTCTCCTTCTCCTTCTCCCCCTATGTCTCCTCAAACTCTCCTCAACGACCTCGGCACCCCTCTCCAATGCGATCTGATGCTCCTTCATCGTCGGCAAATACGATTCAACGTACCTCCCAACCACGGCCTTTGCCAACGAATAGTTCGGATTCTCTCCTCCCGAGCAACATGCGGATATCGGTTCCTCGTCTTTAGCGAGCTGTCTGGCGAGTTCCTCTCGACGGTTCTCGGAGTCCGTTCGTGGGAGTGGAGCTCGGAGGTGCGCGTTTGAAGGTAGGAGTTCGGTGAGATCAGTGGTTTGGGATGGTCTCCAGGGAGAAGGGGATGGAGGAGGGGAGAGGTAACGTCGATAACGTGCGATGATCGCCATCCCTTCTGTTATCGTCGAAGTGTGAGAGGTTCGGGTTCGAGAGATCACAGGGATTGCGGTTGGTTCGAAGTTGGGAAAAAGAGTGTCCCTATCACATTTAGAGTTCGTAATCGTCGGGGCTTCCGCCGTACACAAACGGTTCATCGTGTATCGATCAATGAGTGCGGGCACCGGCTATGTATAAACTTCGTTGGGAATGGAACTAGGGTTGATCGAGGCGTTAGTGGGATATGTTATTAAGGAATAGTTATGACATTCTAGGAAACAGCGCGTGAGTATTGGCAAGATACGCGCTAGGAGGGGGACGAGAGAAACCCACAGATGAAATAAGGTAAGGTCTATTCATTTTTCGACTCGTGAGACTTCTTCAATTCCCTCCTCGCGTCCTCCACAAACCTCCTCATTGATCCCACGACCTTCGTGAGATTGTTCGAGAACTTTGCCGAGACAGGAACCACATCCAACGGGCCGAGCTCATCCTCGACGAACTCGACAAGCTTTTGAAGTTTTTGTCTGGCGTTCTCGACCAACTGAGGATCCTGGCCGTCGCCGCCCAAAAGGTCAGCCTTGTTGGCGATGACCATCCGAGCACGAGCACTCGTTCCGTGTTGGTAAGCCTCCAACTCGTCACGAAGTACCCGAAGGTCGTCCCAAGGCGCTGGACCGGATAGGTCGACGACGTAAACGAGAGCAAGAGACCGCTCCATCGAACGGAGGAAGGAGTGACCCAGTCCAATGTCCTCTGAGGCACGAGAAATAAGACCCGGGTTGTCGGCAATAGTGAAGCGGAATTCCTCGATGAGGTCGAAGTCATGGCCACTGTGCGCGGTGTCATTGTCGGGTCCGGTCGGTCTTTGATTGCGGGTTAAGGAGTCGGCGAAGGCACCCTGCTCCATGAGTTCTAGGTGGCGCTCTTCCTCAATACGAGTTTCGTCGTGAACCATGCCTTCTCCTCTCCAACCCTCGAAGACCCCGTCATTTGCGACTCGAATGACTCCGACGACTGGATTAAGGGTAGTGAAAGCGTAACTTGCAATCTCACTCTTCGCGCGACCGCCGGTCAAAGCCCGAAGGAGGGTGCTTTTCCCCGCGTTAGGCATGCCCACGAGTCCGATGTCGGCCAAGATCTTGAGTTCCAATGAGAGAGTGACGAGCTCGCCTTCGTGACCCCGCGTAGCGAACTTGGGTGAACGATGGTTCGTGGCGAGGAAGTTGGGATTACCTAGACCACCGGTACCCCCGGAAGCGATGAGATAGCCTAGGTATTCACGATTTCCGAGGCCCAAGGGTGAATCGTCCGGAAGGGTTGTGTCCTCTACAGTGTCGAGGTCGAGATATAAGGGGTTAAGGGCACGTCTCCTCCTCTCTATCCTCCTGGCTCGTTCCTCTTTCCAGAGTACCCTCTCGGCCTGCTTGAATTCGGCTCGGTGGACATTGTCATCCTGATAACGAGGATAATGAACCCATCTCTTGGCTCGTAACCTATCCAACCGGTCCTCAGGAGACAAATCAGCAAGTGCCTCTTCCTCAGCCTCCCACTCGTCCTTGAAGTTGTATTTGGCCGCCTCTTCTTTTGTCAACTCGCGAACGACGGTACCGAGGGGAATTTTCACCACGAGGGGGGTACCATTTCGACCGCCTTGCCACGTTCCTTGACCGTGAGATCCGGGGTTACCGCGTATTCGTGGAGGTACTGAAGAGAGAGTTGTAAGGTGGTGTGTTGGGAGGAAATAGACGTCGCCTCCGCGTCCGCCATTTCCGCCAGATGGTGGGCCGAAAGGTTTGTAGAGTTCACGGTGGAACGCGACGCAACCGTCGCCACCTTTCCCTGCGCGTACGTGAACAATCAAATGGTCGAGAAATGATTGTCCCTGTGTGAATGAGTTAAGAAGGGGGGATTGGGTGTTGCAATGGGACTTACGCCTTGCTTGCGCTTCCACTCTGTCTTGCGTTTTCGACGAGCGATTTCGTTCAAGTCATAGGTGAGATCCTCTGATAGGGATGAGAAACTGCGAGGGAAGGGATGACATGTCCGGTGGAGAAGGGACCGACTGAGCATACGACTTTGTTGAGAGCTGTTGCACACCACGCGAGACTTCGATCGGTAGCACTATACCACACCATGGCGGCTGGAAACGACTCGTTTCTGGTCAACCATGACCTCCTCCTCCTCCTCCCCCCAGCTACCCGCCATCCCTCTTCCCCATCCTCAGGTTCTCCTCCCAAATGGAAAACTGTCTCTACTCGTCTCCCGAAACGTCGGAGACCGCCTCTTGTCTCTCGTCGAGGGATCCGGCGAACCAACGATCGTAGCTGCTGTCCCGATCGTCACCCCCCACACCGGTGCTTCAGACCCAGTGCTCTCAGACTACGGTGTCTCAGCTAGGGTCATACGTCTCGGACTGTCGTCCACCAACAGTGAAGAACATGCCTATTATCTCACAATCGCTGGCCTCGCCAGAATCCACCTCCCACACGGTCTTCACCTAACTGCGGACCAGCTCAAGACTTTCACCCCTTGCGCTGTCGAGTACCCCTCCAGTGGCACAGTGCCTACTCGTACTACCCTCGAAGCTACCAAAACCGCAGCTTTAAACCTACTTGATAAACTCGCAAAGTCCGGTCCAAGGAAGGATTACTGGTATAGGATGACACGTTTTGTCGACGGGATCGACAATTCCAGAATCGTTTGGTTGGCGGACGCTATGGCATCGGCCGTCGACACCGAGTTCAATGATAAACTCGGTGAGCCCCTTTTACGTAGTCCTTCCCGAGTCAAGTCCCTCACCGTTTTCCACGCCACCGCTTAGAAATCCTCACTACGACCGATACCGAAGCACGCCTCAAGGTCGTCACCCAGCTGTTCGTTAAGCTCGCGTCTATCTCCGAAGTCAGCAACAAGATTGCTTCCGTCGTCGGCGAAACCCTCTCTAAACAACAGAAGGAACACTTTCTCCGACAAAAACTTGTAGCCATTCAAAAAGAATTGCAGAGCATCAACCGCCAGCCCAAGGCCCCGACCGGCGCCACTGGTAATCCTCCGTCTGAGTTGGATGACGACGACCAAGCCGACGCGGATGACATGGCTCAGCTGCGGCAGAAGATCGAGGCCATGACCAGAGATTCAGAGGAACGCAAGGTTGCTGTTTCCGAGTGGAGGAGGCTCAAACGCATTCCATCCGGAAGTGCCGAGAACGCGGTTATACGTACATACGTGAGCCATTTTTTCCCTGCGTTGCAACATTTACCTCACTCGCGACGCGACACAGCTCGAATGGTTGACTTCCATCCCATGGTCGTCTTCTTCTTCTCATTTGACGGCGTTAGATGTTCTCAAGGACCGTCAGTTCTTGTCGAAAGCCAGACACCAGCTCGACACGGATCACTATGGCCTCAACAAGATCAAGAAGAGGCTTATCGAGTATCTCACAATCGTGAGGCTCAAGGAACTTGCCGCATACGCCGAAAACGAGAAGGCCCTGGTCCTCAAGTCGGATGATCCGCCATCCGTTCACCCTTCTTTCAATCGTGCCAAGGGACCGATCCTTCTGTACGTTATTATACCGTCATGCCCCCACGCTGCTGATGTCTTGAATAGGTTCGTCGGACCTCCTGGCACTGGGAAGACTTCGATCACGGCGTCTTTGGCTCGAGCACTCGGTCGTCCGTTTGAGCGGATATCACTGGGAGGTGTTCGTGATGAGGCAGAGATTCGAGGACATCGCCGCACCTATGTTGCCAGCGGCCCTGGCTCGATTGTACAAGCCCTCAAGAAAGCGGGCCGACCGGATCCCATCATTCTCCTGTAGGGCATTTGCTTGCACGTTTACGCCAGTACACTCACCCCCCCCTTCCCCCCAATAGTGATGAGATCGACAAGGTTGGACACAACAACTTTCACGGAGATCCATCTGCCGCACTGTTGGAAGTTTTGGACCCCGAACAGAATCATACATTCCGGGACCACTACCTGAATGTTCCCGTCGATCTCAGTCAGGTTTTATTCATCTGCACAGCCAACTCATTGGATTCGATCTCCCCGCCACTCTTGGATCGCTGCGAAGTGGTGCATTTATCCGGTGAGGACCGCTTGAACTTTTCCCAAACGATCAACCAGTTGATCGGCCCGTGCAGGATATACATATGACGAAAAACTACACATTGCTTCGCGGTTCTTGTTGCCTAAGCAGCTCAAAGCGAACGGCCTAGACGCATCACACATTGTATTAACAAAACCCGCATTGCTACAGATTGTAACAGGATACACACGCGAGGCCGGTGTCCGTTCATTAGAGCGGGCCATCGGCTCCGTTGTACGACACAAAGCCGTGGAGTGGGCCGAACACGATGACAGAGATGGGGACAAACTGTCCACTTACGAGAAAGAGGTTAGGGAGGAGGATCTGGAGAAGATACTGGGTATTCCAAGGTACGACGGCGAGAAGGAGCGGACGCCGAAGACAGGTGTCGTGTATGGGTTAGTTGTGAGCGGACTGGGGGAAGGCGGGATGCTCCCCGTTGAGACGTGTACGACCCCCGGGAAGGGAGACCTACGATTGACCGGGAGTCTTGGAGATGTAAGATCTATTCCAAACCGCTTCCCTTCACAAATCCCACTCAATGCGCACACCGATAATGCAGGTCATCAAGGAGAGCAGCTCTTTGGCGTTGAGTTGGGTAAAGACCCATGCGTACGATTTGCAGATCACTTCGAATCGCAGCGAAGACCCACTGAGAGTTCCGAACGCGGTCGACGTTCATCTTCACTTACCGGCTGGTGCGCAGAAGAAGGTTATTCTGTTTGGTGGTTTGACAAAACGAACCAAAGCTGATCGACGATTCGTATAGGACGGTCCAAGTGCCGGTATCGCCATGGTCTGTGCTTTGGTGTCGTTATTCACCGGTTTATACGTGCCTGTCGACATTGCCATGACCGGAGAGGTGACGCGATTCCTCCAAGTGTCGGCAAATTTTCTAACACCCTCACGTATCTCTAGATCACGCTCCGCGGACGCGTCGAGCCCGTAGGCGGGATCAAAGAAAAGGTCTTGGGAGCGCACAGAGCGGGTATGAAGAAGGTGATACTTCCTTGGGCGAACAGGAAAGACGTTGATCACGACGTTCCGCGAGAGGTCAAGGACGACATGCGGTTTTTCTTTGTCAAGACAGTTTCGGAGGGATTGGAGGCAGCGTTTGGGGAGGGGAAGGTACCGTGGCGTCGACCTAAAGCGGATTTCTTGCTTGAGAGTAGGTTGTGAACGGTCTCTGCTTCCCTCTCCATTCTCAAGGCTCAACGTTCAACACGCATCTACCTACGGAGATGTTTCCATCATGATCATGACGATTAAAGTATTCTTGCCTTTCCATCTCTGGCTTCCACGCGTGCGCACACCATCTTTTCGTTTGTTTCTCCACAGATCATTCTCTCTCTCTCTCTCTCTCTCTCTTTCTCCAATCATTCTTTTATCTATTTCAAACTATCACGGGGTACGGGGTAGGTTACGAAACCTTTTTGGACACACTACGCACCGAGAAACTGTACGATATCTTGTGTATTACCAACTATCACTCCTATATATCACACATGTATGGACGGGTGGAAATCCGAGCACACAAACTTGTGCAGACGTTCTAGATCGCTCTCGGAACTTGGTGCGCACGTTATGCGACTCGCCCTTGGACACATTCTTCAATTTTTGATATGCTCAGAACCGTGATACTACAATGACATGAAATCGGGGGTTAAGCCTACTATTACATGCGCAGTGATCACAAGGATTCGCTTCGATCAAGACACCACTGGTCGTGCATCGCACGTGTTTAGGTTCCTGGGAAAACGGTGTATGTAATCGTTTACGTTTATTTGTCGATCAAGGTAGGTAAGTACAGAAGGGGTCAACGACGAAAACTCATGTGGGGTGGAAAGCGTTCAAAAGACAACGTTCGACAACGTGAGGGGCATCAACAAAAAACTTTCAAATGTCGTTCCGGCAGCTCTCGCTAATGTTCGTAACCTTTTGCGGTGCGAGGGCGGTGTGTTAAATACAAACCAATCCGGCAACCTGGTTACTGGGTTCCGGATAGTACCAAAAGCAGATAGCGATAAGGATATACACAGCTGTCGAAATGGGGGAAACCGATGAGTAACGATGATCCAATGGTTATTGTATCAATACATACCGACGAGAGCGGTTCCACTCATCCAGTGGGTTCTTCCATCTTCGATAGCGAACTTGACTATAAGTACAGATAAGAACAAACACTGGAGGCGGGAGAATGTGTTAGAATTGATTTGGCTCAGGGCAAGCTAGGAGAGAAAACATACCAGGGTCTCAAGCGGGTCGAAGAACAGCGTCAAAGGTTTACCCAACCCCCAAGCAACAATGACCAAGACAGGGATGACGAATAGTGCAATCTGGATACATGACCCGACGGCAACGCTCATTGCCAAGTCGAATTTTCCTTTACTGGCGACGACTACTGCGGTGGTGTGCTCCGCAGCGTTGGAGATGATTGGAATGACGATGAGGGTGATCCATTCCTTGTTGACCGAAGAGTGCTCCACAAGACCATTAATGCTCTCAACGAGATTCTCGGCGGTGATATAGGTAACGATCGTGACTGCAACCAAAAGAAACAGGGCGGAAGGAGTGTTCATGCGGGGATATTCGATGTGGTCCGATGAAGCTCCGCTCGTGTTGGTCTGTATGGAAGAGATACGTTGTACGTCTTGCATGCTCACGGGCAAGACGTTGGGAGGGGGCAGACGCTCTTGAACCGGATCGTGGACGGTCTCGAGACCTAACCTCGAGCTGGAGCTGGATCTGGAGGAGCTGGAAGATCTGGAAGAACCAGAGGAGGAGGAGGAGGAAGGAGAACTTGGGACAACGTCGATGAAGAGATGGTTGTGGGAGTAAAATTGGAAGAAGAGGTACGCGAGGTAGATAAGGATGAGGACGATCGAGGTTCCACGACTGAGTTGGAGGAGATAAGGGGCTTCAAGACCACTATCGATTCTGCCGTCCAACCACTCATGCTAAGCGAAGCGCGTTAGGAACCGAGTTTGGTGCACCGCAAAATGACGAGTGGGTACTTACAAATGCGGCGGGGATGACCAAAGCTATGACGGAGACTGTCATCAAAGAAGAATTCAACTGAGCAGCCATGGGCTGGAATTCCTGAGAGCGAAACCTGAATCCGCCAACTGCGGGGGGGAAAGAAAAGCTGTGAGCACATGGCATAGGGTGCAGGTGGAAAATAGACGACGGACCGATGAACGCCATACCCAAGACGAGTAAAAGATTACTGAGAAGGCCACCGAGAAGAGAGCTTTGAACAAGGTCGAGGTCGCATTTTCCGAGAGCGATTCCGGCAATGATAAGCTCGACGACGTTTCCCAAAGTTGCGTTCAACAAACCGCCAACGGCCTGACTGGTCCTCAACGCGATTTGTTCGGTTCCGAGACCCAAAAGGGCAGCGAGAGGGACGATCGCAAGAGCGGAGACGACGAAGATGACTGTGTCGGGCTGGTGAGTCCAATGTAAAGCCCAGGATACGGGGATACACAAGAGGAGAATGTTGAGGGGTGAATAAAAAAGAACATTCTTCATGGACACCAATATTCCAGGACTAGGACCGAGCTCATGGGTAGGAGTGAAGAGGATGCGGAGGCGGTTGGCCGGCGTGATGCGTGCGGTACCTTTCTCCTTGTCGACAAAAGCTTGGGTGCTGGTCAGGACAGTGCCGGACACGGCTGTGGTCCGCCCGGAGGGGAGAGACTTGTGTGGGTTGGAGGAAGTAGCAACTACATCCTTGTCAAGCGGGAGTTTGCCGAAGATTACGGCGGTGGAGTGGGGGACAGTAGTTGGCCCACTACAAGGTGGTTCGTCATCGTCGTCGGTGGGCACAGGAGAGTTTGGGAGATTAGAATGGTGGGGGACATTAGAAGCATTGTTGAAAGAGTCGGAGGAGTCTACCATTCAAAGATGAGCGACCGGACGAGGGCGTGGACAAGGAAGAGGGGGAACCTGGCCAAGATATCGACTCGGTTTATATCCTAACCATGAATGTGGATCTGTGACCCTTGGCATCAATATCACGCGTGACATGTGACGCTACATGCCAAGTCGAAACGGAAGATGCCGGATGTCCTCAATGACTGGTCCACGGGAAAACTACCCCACTCGCTCTCTTCGTATTTTAGACTTGAACATTATGTACTATGAAGAGGCTAGACCTTTTTTCGCACTTTAGACTTTCGAACCAACTGTAAATTCGCAGTTTTTTTAACTCAAGCTCTTGGAAACTTCTTGGCAGATTGGTATTCATACTCGTTGTTCACATGTCAACGGTCACCGGTCAACGGTCAACGCCACTACGTCCTTCATGCCCACGCAAGATGTGGAAGCAGTGTACTTGTTGAGGCGGTGGACATGCCGTGCGACTGACTAACCTTGTGGCTGCACTGTCCGGTACCGAGACTCATTGACTGAAAACCATCCTTCGGTCTCTGATCTGCCCATACAACAAAGCCAATAAATATCTCCCTTTCGTCTTGCATATGGCGTTCCAGCTCCAAGGATACTCAATGTTTATGCATATACACTAACCCTAGAGGACCTCGAACGCAGACTGAGTCTATTCGGCTATTCGACCTCACGCCGTAACTCATATCGCCAGCTTCTTATTGCTCAAATCAAGTGGTCCTCTAGAACATGCGGAAAGACCCTCGTTTCACCCCCAATTTTATCGTCCCGCCCTTTTTTGACCTCTGCCTTTCGTGTTCTGCATCTCTTCTACTCCACGTCCTTCGCTCAGGGGATGTTCCTCCACATCAAATCTTGCACCTTGACCAACCTGTGCTTACGTAACATACCCTCGACCCCTGCCCTCCTCCGTCACCGCCGCAATCTTACATCACCCAAATTGGTCGTCGGTCCATATCTTGACCTTCATCTCCGCCAACCGCAACTTGGAGAGGCTCAGCGTCATCGGCAATATGGGTCTGACCATTCACCCGAATACGACCCCTCATCTCCAGTCATCTCGCTTCCTCGTCTCAAACTCCTTGTGTTATCAAGTACGGATCCGAATCACCTCTTCAACTTATCGGGAGAACCACTTGGAACTTGTTTCCCAAACACCAACCTGGCGCTACACCCATGGAAGATCGCAGTGGCAAAGGAAAAAATACACTTGTATCGATCCGTCAGGGTCCACCACATGCTATGGGCAGACTTCTTCTCCCCGTTCGATATTTCGCGTGTGCGAAAGCTCCACTCGCCGTAGTGCAGGTCTGAGAGGCACCTCAAGTCCAAACACTCAGACGCTTGATCATCAGATGCCCGCACGAGTCCCGGAAACATGGGAAGAACCCTCCACTGAACGGTGACATTCCCGAGTTTTTGTTGTTGTTGTTACATATTGTCATACCTTGCTGAAAACTCTTAAATCAAAAGGGGAGGAGCGCTCCGCGACTCTTTCAGAACGTCTCGGAGGTCTGACAAGATCCGAAGCGCTCCTAGTCGCCGCGATTTTGTGTCTAGTCCGTCCCTCCTGTATGTTCGGGCTCGATAAATTGATCTGACTGGAAGATGAAATTCGATGAAACCTCCGAATCGTACTTGCACAAACAGGTCACTTTCAGGAGTCGCCCCGCCCATCAGAAGTACATAAGCCCATTTCACATTTGACAGTAAATTTTACAAACCGGTTCATAGCTCTGGCTACATGACCTTGAAAAGTTTGACATCCAACAAACGCGCTGGCTACGTTAAATCCAGGAGCTTTTCATCCACTCTGACATACGCACGGAACAAACTCTCCGACTTGTTGAATTCCAGTGTCGTTGTCCCGGCACTGTTGACAATTACCACCCGATACACCTGAGCGGCTGTCAAATTCCCTCGGTTTGCCATCGCCTTTTCCAACTCCCTGATAAAGTCCGAACCAACATCGCAATCGAAGAGAGCGACGGTCTTGAGAGCCGGGCACAAAACTGGCTGCTCGGTCAACGCAAAAACCAACCAGGCAGGGGAGACTGCGCCTTTGGAGATCGCGAGGGTTTCCAACGCAGGTAGCCGTTTCATAACATTGGATAGGCCTGCAGCGGTGATCCCGTGGCGGTGGATGTTTATCTGTAGTTCGCGGACGGGAACGGTGGGAAACAACGCGAGCCACTCGTGTGCGTTTAACGGGCTCCTGGAAGAACGGAAAGTAAACGATGAGCCGTTCCCAAAAAACTGGAGCTCCCGTTTAGCCGTCTGGATTTTTATAGTGGTAATCGGAGTCACCAAGTCGTGGATAGATGTTGGGGGTGAAGGTAAAAATGAGCCAAGTGAGGCGGATAGGTTCCATTCAGTTGATTCAACCTCGATCTGAACGCCGCGGGGGAAGGATATGCACGAAAGCAGCCCCTTGGAGTCGATCGCTTTGGCGCAGGCGATGGATAGACGTTGAAGGCGAGAAAGGGGAACTTTCCTAGTGGTTCCCATCTCCGCTGGATCCGCGACGAACCCAATGTCCAGCACAATAGATTCAAGGTTGAGATTTGAGCGCAAGAGCCCGATGAACGTGCTGAAGTCGAATGGATTTGCGTAACCAACGAGTTGCAATTCCCTTAGGGATGCGATCCTGAACAGCGTAGGATAGATGGGTGTCCGGGTCAAGCGAAGGGACCTGACCTTCAAAACGTTCTCAAGGGCGAGAAGTGGGGGAGTCCCGCCCGATGGGAATGTTTCAGAGGGTTCTGCGGCCTGTTGAAGTTCCAAGGAGGTGAGATTTGGCATTGGCGAGTCGAAGAAACCGGGGAGATCGTTCGCGACGACCTCAATCATCAGGCACCCGGCGACGCGAAGGCTGCTGATCTTCGAAATGTGAGGAAGGAATGACTCGAGGAAACCTTCGCTGCCCTTGATATCTGATACCGTGATGTCCACGGTCAGTAGGACAGCTCCGGCACGTTCGAGAGACAGAGGTGCCAATCGCTTCCATGCAGTTGATATCGATGCCCAACTCCTCGGGTCTGAGCAGATGGACCTTTGCCAGTATTGGCAGACGTGAGTCAAGGGGACGATCGGTCTCGGGTCGTTATCGGAGACGAATGTGGCGCATGAGGCAAGAATTTCCGGAGGGAGACGATTCACAGGTCGCAGCGAATTCCTCATCGTAAAGGTCTCTCGCAATATGTCTCTGGCTTGTTTCTCAAGAGCGTCGATCTGTGGAGCAATAACGTTAATATTCGAGGTTTCCTTCCGATTCCAGAGACCGCACTTTAGCAGTCAGTTTGGCCACCAGAGAGCGAGACACCGACGACATCTCCGCCTGAACTCCTTTACATTCCATAAGAAATTTCTTTTCCAACGCGTCGACGATTTGATCTAGAGAGAGCTTGAGAAGAGTCTCGGGGAGCGTCATGGTGGCGATAGAGAACTCTCTGACGGCCAACCATTCCCGATCGCTGTACTGGTAAACTTCAACACTCCCAGGATACCTGTTACTTAAGTACAGCACAGACAGGTAGATCTGTGAGTGATGTTCGGTGGCAAGAGCCAATGTGATCTTGCGGAGGCGTTGAGAGGGGGAAATCTAGTCCCACATTCGTCCTCGAAGTGTATGAGGCAGGTGAGATCACGGTTGAACTGGGTCGGACTTACAGCTTACAGACTCGTTCGTCCCTGAAATAAATACCTGACACCGCTAAAGTGTTGGAGCAACGAGATGACAAGCGGTTGATGGGCATTCTTGGGGTATCCTTCCTCTCGACGGCTTTCACATCGACGGCGATGGTGATATAACCCAGTGGACAACCCGCGAACGCGACGAATACCCCAACTTCGAATTCCCAAGAGGACCTCGCCACCGGCCTCAACATTCCCGGTCACGACTTACAGCATTATCACTCCCCCAATATACTCAATCTGACCAAGGCGATCGCCTATGTCAGGGAACTCTATCCTGAAGAACTACCGGAGTTGGCCGCAACTGGTCAGAAGGGGTCTTCGCTCGTCACGGAGGCGTCGCTCAAGAGTTTCGATATCAAAGTCAAGTCGTGGGAGGACACCATCAGATACACTCTCACGGTTGTAGGGGAGTGTAACCAAACCGACATGACATTGAACTCGCATACATATGAAATATTTATCGCCACGACCCTGCGGGAGAACCACCGCACCTTTGATCAAGACCTCGCCACCGAATGCTCAGACCACCCCCGAACTCTCGTGCCTCGTTCCTCACTGCGGCAGTGGAACCAACACGTGTCTTGTACCTCACAGTTGAACGATATACATTCATACCCTACGGCAAGTCCGGAAGTTTATCGTCCACTCGAACGTCCACAAACGGCACATACTTTCGGAGTTGCTGGATCACTGTATAATCTGGCAACACCCCCGTGCTGCTGACGATCACCACCCGATACAACCAGGCTGCTTCCAAATCCTTTCTTTTCGCTATCGCTCCTTTAAACTCCTCCATAACTTCCGGGGTCAACCAGCAGTCGAAAAAGGCTACGGTTTTGAGAGTTGGACACAACAGCGGCCTCCCTCCTAATGATTCGAAAGTTCCGGTGGCCCAGGATGTGGTGTTTGTGATGACGAGAGTTTCCAACGCCGGTAATTGGCTCAGCGTCGAAACCAAATGCACAGGAGTAAGGGCCCATGGTGTGTTGTTCACGTGGAATTCGCGGACGGAGGTGGTTGGAAATAAGTACAGCTCTGGCATCCAGAATGCGGTTTGGGAGCTCCGAAAAGAAAAAGACCCGTTGTTACCAAATACATGGAACTCCCTTGGGCTGTTCTGGAATTTTATGACCGTGATTGGCGTCAGGATCTTCTGGATAGCTGTAGGGGGTAAAGGTAGATACGAATCAAGGGAGGCCCAACTGGGACAGAAAACTTCCAAACAGGTGCCAACGTGGAGAGATATGAATGAAAACAGCCCCTTTGTGTCGGTCGGGTTGGCACAGGTGATTGCCAAGTGTCGAAGACGAGCGAGGGAGACCATTCGTGCGGGGACTGTCCATACCGAACCATCGACGAACTTGACATCTAAGACGACAGTTTCAAGGTTGCTGTTGGAAGCCAAAAACCCAACGAATGTTCCAAAGTGGAATGGGCATGTGTACCCAATCAGTTTCAGCTCTACGAGGGATGTGATGTTGAACAGTGCGGGGTAGATAGGCGTCAGAGTCAAACAAAGTGACTTGAGCTTTGACACATTCTGAAAAACCGGCGGTATGGGGGATTCGTTGGTTGGGAATAGTTCGGTAGGTTCTTCTGCTTGCCGAAGCGCTAAGGAGCTGAGGTTGGGCATTGGGGAGGCAAAGAGATCGGGAAGATCATTTACTACAGCCTCGATGGATGGGTATCCTGCCAAGGAGAGATGTGCGACCCTTGCGGCGTGAGGGGGCAATGTGCTAAGGAACTCCAAGTCCCCTTTGACCTCAGGTACGGTGATGTCGATGGCCAGTGGGACTGCCCCGGCACGTTCGATGCACAGAGGTACCAATCGCTTCCACTCGGTTGATATCGACGCCCAACTCCTCGGATTGGAATTGATGGACCTCCGCCAGTATCGACAGACATGAGTCAAGGGGAGGATCGGCCTCGGATCGGTGTCGGAGACGAAGGTGGCGCATGATACGAGGACTTCCGGAGGGAGACGGTTCGCAGGTCGCAGTGAGTTCCTTAAAGTAACAATCTCGTGTAGGACGGCCCTGGCTCGTTTCTCGAGAGCATTGACCTGTGAAAGGTATCGTCAGCGTTCGAGGTTTTCCTATCGGGTCCTGGGACTGTACTTCGCAAGTCAACTTGGCCACCAGAGAGCGGGACACCGGTGGCATCGCCGACTGTACTCGCTCGCACTCCATGAAAAGTCTCTGATTCAATGCGCTGATGAGTTGTTCGATGGAAAGTTCTGGAGTGGTATCTGAGGCCATGATTGTTGAGATCGACCCTGCAGAGCGTGTACTAGGGCCTCCTGCCCTTTAGAGAAGGATGCAAAATACTTGTTTACCATGTTTCGTTTGGTCGAATTCGGAATCAATCCACACGGTCTCATTCGATTCTATAGGATCTGTGTATTCCGTACCCCCTGTGTACTTAGTCCTTGCGAACAGAGGCACCCTTCGATGGAGAAATATATACGATTGATGCAGAACGTGTGCGGTCGACTATCAAGAAGAGGGTTAGGAGTGTCTATCAGTCAAAGTATTAATTGCAGGAAGAAAGAAAAACAGCAGAATAAGTACCATTGAAGGAAGATTCTCCGGATGAGGTACCTACCAGATGCAAGATTCAAATTGTATCCGTTGGACTGATTCGATTTGATAGTGCGGTCCGGGTACTTAGTCTAATAGAAACCCTTTCTTGCCGTTGTCCATATATACTAGCTATGGATTGATGCCACTGTTTCAAGATTACTTTGTGTGCAAGCTTCCTCATATATATGAAAGGTCACCAGCTGGTTTGTTCTGTACATTCAGGACTCTCATAACTCCAACTGCGCACCGGCTCACCGGGAGGAACGGAGTATCTACTCGTTGAAGAAATTCTTTTAATGAGAGCAGCCACTCTCCGCATTATGCGAGTCACACTGGCAGGTTTCATGCATGTTTAACGTTTAACCACGGTTGACCGGTGACGGTGACCCTTGGTCATCCTCAGCAATTCGGGCCGCCTTGAATCCCCGAGGGTCCCTCTCAGTACTTGTGACTTTGTGTTCACCAAGTTCACTTTCCCACACTTGTCTTCACCCTCCGTTTCCCACTCTTGTCCACGTCGTCCCTCACGGCGACGATGGGACCCTGCTTCTTCACGCTCTTCACCCTCCTGATCTACCACTGACGCTGTTACTGGACCTACCACCCAAACTATCGTTCCTGCTACTCCTGCGAACTCTTGAGCGACAACACATCACCACTGTGGAGGGTGTTGCTCTAACATTGTGGCTACTGTGTATCCGGACCATCGACTCGACTTGAAGACCATCACGTCACATGCTAGGAATGTGGATTGTAACCCCAAGGTTTGTGCCGTGTTTTTATTGCAGTGTACGGACGGTTCTCGCGTTCATCCGCTCCAATAGCGTTTCGTCACGGTCATCCGTGAGGATCAACGATCCCAAGACGACCGCACTGATTTTAGCGCCGGGAAAGATGGTCGTTATGGGCACAAAGTTGGAGGTTGACTCGAGGCTGGCGTCATGCAAGTATCCTCGTATCATTCAGCTTCGACACCAAGTGTTTGGAATTCAATCTTGACAACACTCAGCACATTTTCACGCGGCATCAGTTGGTCACTGGGACAACGAAATCCCTATTTTGAGATTTTACACACAAGGTGCCTTACCGGAATGTTTTCCCGAGGACGGCGGGCCTGGCTTGTGGTGTAGCCGCAAAGGTTTTTCCTGATGGGTGCAGAAGTATGATGGAAATGGGATTGTATAAATCATAGTAGTTGCCTGGGATTAATCCATCCTTCGCAAACAGCCCTCCCATTCGACTCTCTTTCCAGGTAGATACCGATGTTACTACGCAACGCATTCGTCGGTCTTGCACTCTTAGTGTCCCCTGCCTTCGCAGGCTTTGGTGTCAGTGTTTCTGGAAAGCGGATTACTGTTGATACCGCCGGAGGCCTCGTTTTCACCGGTATGTCGTCTTCTCGTACCCTCAGCTCCAGGTATTAATTGCCCAGTACCGTTTCAGTCAACTTGGCCAATGCCGACATAACCTCACTCAAGTTCAACGGAGTGGAGACCCAGGAACCATCCAAAAGGAGTCAAATCGTAGGCAACGATCTGACCGGTCGAGGTCATCAGGTCTGATCGATTGGACACAGGGTTCAGGCCTCGGATCTGCAAAATGTTCCTACAAACAAGGTGGTCACTGAATGCGTTCTTTTGCCTCCGAGGTCCCATGCCCGTTCTGAAGCCTGTTTGATTTACCCTCAGCCAACCAGTACATCGTGATCAGTTGTGCCACCGGCACGCTTACACAATACGTACGTGTCCAAATGGCCAGGAAGCATGGTATTTGTTACCCACCGTAATTTATAGTATGTGGCTCGGAACGGGGATCCTGCAGTCCACATGGCGACCTTGTAAGTAGACCGATACGTGCATTGTCTCTCGCCCTCATAAAAACTTTGTTTTACAACAGCACAACGCGGGAGCCATCTATTGGGGAATTGCGTTTCATAGCCCGCCTGAAGAAGAGGGTCCTCCCGAATGGCCCCACCGCTTCAGAGGTTGAAGGAGGGACTACGATCGAAGGAAAGGATGTCTTTATGGTTGATGGCCAGACGCGCAGCAAATGTTTGTCTTCATTCGTTGATTTCTTACCTTTGAGTGTCACCCTCCCTCAGTCTACTCTAGCAAACGCTTCATTGATGACCAAGTCCATGGTGTGTCAGGGTCGGGCATCGGTACGTTTGTCTCCCTTCTGGGGAATCATCCGATCCCAGCTGATCCGTTCCCTCCAAAGCCGCGTGGATGATTATCCCCGGCACGGGTTACGAAACTAATTCTGGTGGCCCTTTCTTCCGGTAATTTCCCCACCCTATATTCCCACCGGTACTGAGAAGGACATAATCGCCAGTGACATCAACAATCAAGGTGGTAAGTAATGATCCCATGCCACCTGAGTAAAACCTTACTCTCCCAAGGCTCCGAACAAGAGGTTTATTTCTGTGCGGGCGAACTTGCTCTCAATTTCGTCTGTTCTTGACTGTATCGCTTAGATATGAATTCTGGCCACATGCCGACAGAGCGTAAGGTTTAACTATGCTGTAAACTTTGGATGTTGAACCACCTCTTGATCGCTCTAGCTTGGCGACAAGGATTCCATGGGCCATACGCTCTTTGGGTAATCTTCCATACACCATAAACTGGTCCCAGATTCTCAATTCACTTCCCCCATCTCATAGTTCACCGCTGGCGACACTCCGAGCACGTTCGGTTTGCATCCCTTAATCCTCAGCATCTTTCATTCTTGGCATACAACTCCTTCCTCTAGATACTGCCTTCTGGGATGGGCTCAACGTCACCGGCTGGGTTCCCGTATCACAACGGGGGCATATCAAAGGAACAGTGAGCGGCGTCACTTCGTCAGATAGTGATAAAATCGTCGTAGCTTGGAGCAACTCGGACGCTCAGTATTGGTACGTTTCATCACAAACATAAGAGACCGACTTATTGTTCTCCTTTCACAGGACCCGTGCCAACCATGACGGGACTTTCACCTCACCCCCGATGAAGCCCGGTACATATACTCAGAACTGTGAGTTTTTCAACTCAATGGAGACAGAGCTGCCATCCCCTCATCTGCATGAAACAGTGTATAAGGGAGAGCTTGTCGTCGGTTCGATATCGAGTGTAAAAGTTGGACAAGGTTCGGTCCTTACATCAAACATTTCGAGCACGTATCAGAGCGTGAGTTATGGGGATTGCTCGGTGTTTGTGCTGATTCTGACCGGACTACGTTTAGTATGACGCTGTGATATGGCGAATCGGCGATTTTGATGGGACTCCTGCAGGCTTCATGAACTCAGAGTGAGTCTGAAATCCGATTGAGAAGAACATTTTTCACTCATCTAGGCATCAACTTTCAGTCTGATCGAGACTGCCCAGTAGGTTGAATAGCATTTTCTAGCTATCCGAGCTCACAAGGCGCACAGCCCTTCGGATTCACGCATGCGGCCTTGGAAGACTAAGTACACCGTCGGTCAGCCGATTGGGGACTTCCCCATGGCGATATTCAAGGATATCGGGCCAGTACAGATCACCTTTAAACTGTCTCCTAGCCAGATCGGCGCGCGAACCCTGAAAATCGCGACGACTTCTGCGTTCGCGAGTGGGCGGCCACAAGTGACGGTGAACAATTGGAAAGGTCCATTGCCTGGCGCTCCCCCAGCGATCAATAGTCGTGGTGTCACCAGGGGTACTTGGCGTGGTTTCGTGAGTTGCACACTTCCAGGACCAAGAAGTATTGGGCTGACCGTCACCTAGAACCAAGAATACATTGTCAATATCCGTGAGCCCACTTATTAGGTGACCCTGGATCACTGCTGATCAACAATTGGCCGGGTAGCTTCCGGTACTCTCGTCAGCGGCGGAAATACCATCTTCATTAGCGTCGTTTCCGGTGAATATGGAAGCAAGTTCTTGGTAAGAGTATACGAACCTAGAGGTGAAATGAGGTGGCTAACTTTTTGAGCCCAGTCACCCAATCTCGTGTTTGATGCGATCTCATTAACTTAGACGTGCGGTTGACGCCTGTAATCACTCGTTACATGTACACGTCGCTCCATAAGCATGTCCGAAGACAGAGGAAGTGGGAGACACATCGAGCAAAATTCTAGCCAGAGGAGATACCGATCTTTCCGTTCTTGTATAACATGAAAGGAGAATCTGTTCGCGGATGCCTCAACAGCCAACGACTCATGGCTAGTGACTATTGGATGGATGGCAGCCGGGTTATTATTTCTAACCCAGGGATACCGGAAAAAAGTGCAAGAGGTATCGGTAGCGAAGCTGTAATAGCAGCACACGATTCCTGGAGTCGCAACAGCCGGCCAATGTAAATTGGGAGGCCATGTCTTCATCACCGCACAAGGGACGCGGGCAACCAGGGGGATCATGCGATGGGTGGACAAACTTTTGCCGACCCTTGAATATCGTATCACAGCTGATTCGATTTTTCAAATCGGTCGTTGTGGATTTTAAGTTGTACAGGTGGATATACATGAGACGGCGATTAAAATTCACCGGTCCCCGACCGCTAGATCCTCTTCGCGACAGGTCCCTCGGTGAGTTCTCGCGTTCAGAAACAAACTGTGCCAATTCGGCAATAAACCTTGGGCGATAACACGACTCACGAATGCGAACGTTTTCAGGCGGGAAGTGGATGTAGGACCCAGTAACACAAGAGTCATCCGGAGCCATCAGTTCCGACGACGAGCAGACAAAGATGACAGACGGAGCACCGCGGAGACCCACGATCTATGGTGTGCTTAAGGCGGGACTCGGATCCCGGCGAGAGGAAGCACAGTAAATTCTCGGAAAACAGTCTATGAACCGAAGCAGCCTTCGAGTAAGAAACTTCCATCAGGCCCGAGCAATCGAAGTATCCCTGGGGGGATGAAGGTGGGAAACGAGATGATCGGGAGGTGGGTCGAGGAAACCCCGGAGAGAAAATGTCGGTGAGCCCGGCGCCTCTACCATGATGATGGATTTTGAGGTTTGCGCCATTCCGGAGTGCAGGCCTGGAGACTAGGACGCGACCGTCGTCACAGGAGACCAATAGGTGTCCAAGTCAGTCCTCAATCGGGGTTTTGCGTCGCGAACGACGAAGGGACGCTTCCGCAAATTCGGTCTCTAAGTTTGCGCTCTCAAGCGAACGACACTTTTCACCTGGACAATTTTCTTGAGATTGTAATCGAGTAGGGACAACCGCAGAAGAGTTTCGAGGCCGTGATCGACTCTTCGACGGTTAGTCACCTAGGAGGCCGATGGCGGCTGGGAATGTTGTATTTTGAAAGTGGGCAGCAGGAGGTTGGTGGGGTCTCCCTTCAACTTGTGCGAGTTGAGGTGGATGGTCAGAGGAGCCGCCCTGGCGCACTCTAGGCTCTCGGACGCTGCAAAGTTCCTCCGGAAACCAGCGTCCAATCGCAGGGCGCCGAGATGATATAATCGGACCACGCCGGTATTGGCATACGTGAGTGAGTGGAACGACCGACCTCGTGTCAGCACTGTCTTGCCAAAAGACGAATGGAGCGATGGAGGATATGATCTCGGGCGGCAACCTGTTGGCTGCGTCATGTTTCGTAGAGTGTATATACTTCACGACGTCGTGCGCTTGGGCTTCGAGACCCCCATCCAAGGGTTCAGTCAGGTTCTACAGCTATAACCACTGGGCTAGTGTATACCGACCTCTGGCTCGAGCGAGGCTACCGGAACTGCGAGTGGGAGTGGGATTCCCCGTACTCTGGAGTGTTCCGTACCAAGCTTCTCGCACAACGCATGAAGCAGTTCTGGAATGGAGAGCTTCCGAGCAGCTTCCAAGGACATGGTCACTGGCTGGTTAAAGTCCCGACTTTCGATCGCACTTCGTAACTTGTGAGATTCAAGAATTCGAACCGGCTCGTCAGATGTGGCAGCGCACAGGAAAGTTGACATCGCACATAGTGTACTAGGAGGTAACTACACAGGAGCATAGGAAGTATCCACCAGACTGCGAAACCCTCCGCGACAGATCTGTCGGAAGTTCCCTCCCCTCCATAACCTCAACGACCGGTATATGTTTCCTGAGCGCTTCAACCGAAGCGACACTCGGAAACCGTTCAATTGGAATGGTGACGATGGTGACGTGATGGAGCCGCGTAGAGGTCGTAATCTGGCGATCTGATGCGAACTGCTTCAACGTCCTCAGGAACTGTTTGGTGATAGCACGGTCCAAGAATGTCAGGGTTTGATGCAGGATCAGAAAAGAATATGGAGAGGAGATGCGACAGGCGAGGACAACCATCAATGGCAAGCGTTTCGAGAGAAGGGAAGTATGACGGGAAAAGGATTCCAGGGACCGACAATTTGTACATGCGGTATTTCAGATAAAGTTCTTGGATGCTACGGAGAGGGAACAGAGCGAGCTCTGCGAATCGACCAAGTGGGTTGGCGAAACCGCGAAAGTGGAAACTTCCATCTGATCCTTGGAGTTGGATACTGATATCCCCATGGTCATCTATGTAATTCATGAAAACGGGGGAAGATAGATTTCGAAGGTGCGTCACAGAATTGTCGGACAGGATGAGATTCAATCCTACGTTTTCGTTGTAAGAACAGATGTCGAGATGTGCGCCTCTCGGAAGGGCCAAGCGGGATATGAATGCTTCGGTGTCTGTTGGATTGTGGGAAGATACCCTTGAGGATCGAATGCAGGTCTTGATCGGCTCTTGGTTCTCAGAACAGCGGAAGCCGAGCCCTGCAAACCTGAAATCCGAGTGCACATCCCCAAGCGAGGGATTCTCCTTCAAAAACTTCAAAAGGCTGTCCAAGGGAAGGTTAAGGTCGTAATTGGTGAGGGAGAACTGGGTGAGAGTTCTGAGGCGGAGGAATGAAGGATAGAGAGGAATGTTCCGTAGGGTGAGATGTCTCAGAGTGTGCGCTGAGGATTCAAACGGCTCGGCGGATTCGGCTTGGCTGACTTGTCCAGATTTAGCGAGCGTCAGCGACTGGATGTCGGGCGTTGAACGGGGAAAGTCGGGGAGAGCTCGGTTTAGCTCCCCGAGGGTCGAAAAGCCTTCGGCGTGTAAGGTTTCTATGGATCCGATATGCGGCATTAGGAGGTCAAGGCCTCTAGGGTTCCTTCCCAATGTGAGATGGACTGTCAGAGGAACGGCTCTGGCGCGCTCCAGGCTCACCGCCATCAAGCGGAGATTCTGGTTGGATATCAATGTCCAGTTATCGGGCGCTGATATAATAGCATCGCGCCAATACCGGCACACGTGAGTGAGCGGGACAATCGACCTTGGATCCCGTTCGTCATTATAAGGGGTACATCGAGATATTTAGGAGATGATCTCTGGAGGCAACCTGTACACTGGCTGCAACTGGTTCCGCAAATAGGCGAGGACCCTTAGAATGTCTTTTACCCTTATCTCGATACTTTCGATCTGGAAGTTATGATAGCCGTGAGCATCGTACCATCGCATTCGTCATTTAGCATGATCGATTCTCACCTCGGTTTCGAGCGAGGGGGACGAAGCTGGAAGGCCGAGCGGAGATTCTCGCGCCCTGTTAAATTCTAGGACGAGCTTTTCGCCCAACACACGAAGAAGTTCGGGGATCGAGAGTTGGTGAGAGGCTTCCAAGGACATGGGAGTGGCCGCAGAAGGGAAGTGCAGTGATCTGGCCAGCACGGTGATATATAGATATCGATCCTTTTCCGTATTTCCCGACAAAGATGACCTCAGCGTCTGTATGAGACGTACGAGAGGAGCGGCGAACGTGGATGATCAAGCCTCAGGTCCCCCACCGGGAGTTAGGGTCTGAAGCGCTCTACTAAACGCTAACCCTGTCTGACAAAGTGACGGCCATTGGTGGGAAAGAGGGATCTGGGCGTGCGGTGCTATGGTCATGAATCTACACAGACTTGGAAAGCCCGGGTTGGTTACTGGACTGGTTACCTACGGCGGGGCGAAAACTGACGGAGGGGTCTGCTGTAATCGCCGTTGGGTGGGTTCCCTCGTTTCTCACCCGGGTTAAATTTCGCGGCATAATCAATTTTTTTACAAACTCCGCAAGAGGTATAAAAACCTCTCTTTGATCTCCTAGACGTCTCTCTCCTCAAGGTCTAACCACCACCTCATCCGCCTTAATCCTCCTTCTCTCCCTCTAAAAAACAGATAGAACAACAATGGTCAGTTCAACTTCCGGCCCTTGCTATACAACATTCACCCGACGCTGATCGGTCTCTTGCCTATCTTATCAGGTCAAAGTCGGAATCAACGGGTGTGTTCGCCTCATGTCTTATCCTCGTGTACTTGTCTCATTCGCTTCCGTTTACCTTGACCTTAAAGTTTCGGTAAGTCCCCCGGTGTACCGCAGACGATTTTCCCTGATTCTCACACTCGCCCCCAAGGTCGTATCGGTCGTATCGTCTTCCGCAATGCTCTCATTGCCGGAGAAATCGATGTCGTCGCCATCAACGAGTGCGTATCTGCTCACCTGCAATGTTTTCGACCCACAGAACTAACCTTTTGATCTAGTCCTTTCATCGATCTTGATTACATGGTACCGTGTCCCGTTCGGATGACAAATCGGAGAAATAATTAACATTTTCCGCGTTGCCTCGTAGGTCTACATGTTCAAGTACGATTCCGTCCACGGACGGTTCAAGGGGTCGGTTGAGGCCAAGGATGGGAAGCTCTATATTGAGGGCAAGCCCATCACCGTTTTCGCCAAGAGGGACCCCGCTGAAATCCCTTGGGGCTCTGTCGGTGCTGACTACATCGTCGAGTCTACTGGTGTGTTCACCACCATCGAAAAGTAGGATCCGTTATTTACCACCCGGAATATTCCCTAATTGTCGCTCCGCAGGGCCTCTGCTCATTTGAAGGGTGGCGCCAAGAAGGTCATCATCTCGGCTCCTTCGGCTGATGCCCCAATGTTCGTTTGCGGTGTCAACTTGGACGCATATGACTCCAAGTACACTGTCATCTCCAACGCTTCCTGCACGACCAACTGCTTGGCCCCTCTCGCCAAAATCATTCACGATAACTACGGTATCGTCGAGGGCTTGATGACCACTGTCCACTCAACCACTGCCACCCAGAAGACGGTCGATGGTCCTTCCTCAAAAGACTGGCGTGGTGGTCGTTCCGTCGGTAACAACATCATCCCCTCGTCTACTGGTGCCGCCAAGGCCGTCGGAAAGGTCATTCCATCCCTCAACGGCAAGCTTACGTACGTGATGTCATTCTTTATCTTATCTTTTGTGGTCTGATCTGGGTAATCGCCGATGAACAGCGGTCTCGCGTTCCGTGTCCCCACCATTGACGTCTCGGTCGTTGATCTCGTCGTCCGCCTCGAGAAGGAAGCTACGTACGATGAAATCAAGGCTGTCATCAAGGCTGCCTCCGAAGGAGAGTACAAGGGCGTCGTCGAGTACACTGATGAAGATGTCGTCTCGTCCGATTTCATTGGGCACACTGCTTCTTCAATCTTCGATGCCAAGGGCGGTATCCAGTTGAACAAGAACTTTGTCAAGCTGATCGCCTGGTACGATAACGAGTGGGGTTACTCGAGGCGTGTGTGCGACCTCTTGGTCTACGTCGCCAAGAAGGATGGTGCTCAGTAGGTGTTTCGTCACTGATAGAAGATGTTTTTTATACGAGTATTTGTAAATCTCGATGACGACTTGTTGTACTTAAATACAAAACTGAATCAAACGTAGAGTGTTGTGTAGAACCCGGGTCTGAGTTTCGTAGCGGAGAGGTCTCAGTAAAATCTTGAGGTGTCATTATTTGCTGTGTAAAGTTGGACTATAGGGGCAGGTATAACGCTAAAGCTACAATTGTATTACAGTTTCTCCTCTGGATAAGCTTATATGCGTACAGGATGTTAGGCAGTAGATGAGGGTCGCCAATAAGCTACAACTATAATATCTGGATCCTGATCTTGCATCATCGACCGGAACGCAAACTAGGGAAGGAAGAGGAGGAAAAAAAAAGGGAAGGGAGGCGTCTACAAGACGCGTGTGCGCGAATCGAGAAAAGCCACCTGTGCCCTGAATAATACAGTCTTCCCTCCCTCTCTACGATCCAGGTCTGTATTCGGGCGGAGGTCGGGAAGGCACGGAAATGAGGTTGTCATGGTCGAGTTGATCGTCTCTAACGATCAGTATGGAAGTTGAAGGGTGGGTGTGGTTCAAACAGCAGTCGTGCTGCTCTGGAATGACGGAGCAGAAGGATCGGATGGGACTGGCTTCGGCGCGTATCGTGGGAGGGACTCCATGGGTTTGGTGAGAAAGAAGCCTTTCAGTTCAGCCGCCTTCTCGCCTTGCCTTCCGAATCCGTGTCCACCACTCTTGGTGGTCGACCTAGACATTCCGCTGTCACCGGTATCGTTACGAGGGATGTGATTGGGCGTATCGAAGACGTTGGACATGAAACGGGGAGGTTCGATGCCGACGGCCCTGCTGAATTCCATGCCCTTCTCGAAACCCCCAAGAACAGGTGGAGGGAGGACGTCCTTGGCACGCTCCCTCCAGGCAGTGAGGGAACGACGAGGCTTGACTTTTTCACGGAAAATGAGTCCAATGAGGATGTTCAAACAGCCAAGAGAGAAGAGGAAGAAGGCGGAGACGAGTGTGAAGCTGTTGACACGATGGGAAAGAATTGCAGCCCCAATCCTATCGTTATTCAAGGCCGAATTAGGAAACTGTTCATTAATTGTGCGCGAGAAAAAGGGAGGGCGGACTCACAGGCACTGAATGACGCCGAGAGCTCCGACGCCAAAATCATTTCCAAGGACGGGGAAGAACCTGTCGAAGAAAGCCGAGGGCCAACCGATTTCAGAGAGGAAGAGGATGGTGACTTGTCCGATGATCAAGAGACGGTTGAGGACGGCCCAGAAGACGCCAGCCGGTTGGTTGGGAACGGTCGAATTGCTATAGAAAAGGCGTGGGCAAGGACGCGCGTGGACCACGGAAGGAAGACACGTACGGGACATAATCATAATCGTGACTCGTGGTCGTCGAGTTGTGCGAAGAGGGCGCGTTTACGGCATTCGAATTGTTCTGGAAGGAGTTGAAAGCCTTGACGTCCTCGACGAGGGTCATGATGCTGCTCGAAAAGACGAGAATGAGGGAGATGATGCTCAAAGCTCGGACAACATTCAATCCGATGAACACGTCTAACAACGGAGATAGTCATGAGCAACCGAATTTCCATCCAAGCGCAGATAACTTTGGGACTCACAAGCTCGTGGAGGAAGCATGCTTGTAGGCGGTCGGTGGAGGTGAAGGGAAGTGTGTGTGGGATAGAGAGAAGGGTACAAAGGTTGCCAGTGACCGGGGCACTAGCGGAAACGAGGGACGATGCTAAGAGTGAAAGTGAGAGAGCGAGAGAAGAAGTGGAAACTCGTGTCGGACACGAGGGTCGTTAGAAGAGGATTAGTGTGAGGAAGAGACCGTGGTGAGGGCGAGACTTCAAGTCCGCCAGAGATAAGTAATGAAAAGAAGATGGACGTGGCTATTCGCATGCCGACCCCTCTGCTTTTTAAAAGGCCATCCACCATTGTCGGTCGATTGTCGTTTACTTATTGTTCACCTCACAAACAATGGCTGCTTCCAAATCAGGCAACCCATCCCGCCGATTCGATTACCTAATACTTTCCCATACGCCCAACCGAACAGGGAATATATATTCGGGGCAGCCTTGACCGTCACTTCGTTCCAAGGAAGATCCATGAGCTGAATGGCATCACAACGGTTGTAGCCCCCTTCGCCTTTCAGGTCGGCGGCCCATACGAGTGTTTAGCAGGGCTTTGGCTTCTGAGCACCGCCTATGGCCGTCAATAAGCTTGGGTAATATGTTCAATGTCCCGCAGCCCATTGTCCACAACGGAGGTTCGGACGTTCAGGAATCAGATCACGAATCCCCATAACGACCCGATCATAAATCGTGGCACGGCCGGGTAGGGTTCGTCCCAGAAGTAATGTCCATTTCCGAGAGCTCTTCGCGTCAAAGTTAACGGTGGGTTGAGACTTGAAGAACGTTCACCGGTTTTGTACCATACCCCTTTTCAACAGGAAATCCAACATGACTTCTTAGCTCAGTGGTAGAGCGTGTGATTCCAGTCCACAAGGTCGTCCGTTCAATCCGGGCAGAGGTCAACCTTCTTTTTGTGCTCATCTTGGGCAAAGTTCCACGGCAAAAGTCCTGGTACACACCTCTCGGAGGTCAACAATTCGTGGAAGGAGCGTGATATTAATTAACCCTTCAGGCATTCAATTCATCTCATTACTGGGAAGCTGGTTCGTGGAAGAAAGTCGTGAATCTAATTAGCGTCAACATCAAGAAAATCGATTAACACGCAAGGCCGTAGCTATAATCTACAAGAGGTGGTAAGGGTTAGGGGATGGGAGCAATCTACATTAGTTACAACAATCCACGGAGCAAAAATTACACAAAAAAGATAAACCGGGTAACACGATTACGGTTTCTACTTGAAAGCACTGCGACCACATCTCTAGAGAGAAAAAAACGCATCAATCAAAGAGGAGGGGTATGAGCAATTCATGGAAGGTTTTGACGTCTCGATTTAACACCGACCATCCCTAAACGACGGTACAACTCGTCGAGCCGGCCGACCAACTTTTCCATCTTAGTCTTGTTCGACCTGTGCATACTCTTTAGGGGTCTAGAAAAAAAAACGAAAGACTAGCAAGAAAGCTCTCACGTTCTAAGGGGGGCCCGTTCCCTTCTGTCAAACGCAAGGTATATCTCGTTCCCTTCGGGCTCGTCGACCGTCGCCTTTGTAACAGTGTTAGCAATAAACCTTGGCCAAGCCACACTCCTAACACCACATACCTGGAGGAATCCCAGAACGGCAGTCTTCTCCATCCCCCCAGCGAGGACCGCTCTATGCCAGATTCGAAGCAGACCTCTGTTGTCTAGCGCGAAAGCCCTGAGACTCCCCAAGATCTCTTGGGTATGCGTACTGGCGCTCACTTCATCTTCCATCGCAGCTTGGTATTGTTGAAGGTGGAGGATCCAATACGAACAAGAGTAGCTTAGTGGCCTGTTCGGGGTATCCGCGATTTCCTTCCCAAGTCTAGCCTGACCGTGATCAACGTACGCGCGATGCAAGCGCTGCACCATATATCCCAGGGTCCGGACTGTCATCTTTGCCAGATGGACCCGCAGATCCAAGGTGGGTATGATCGGGCCGGCAAGCGGTGGTTTCCGAGACGCGACAGCGACGAATGTCCTCCAAGTGTCATGGAAGATAGACAATTCCTCGTTGTCGTCCCTGGGCATGGGTGTAACAGCACGGAACCTTTCGAGGGCCGCTCGGACGTTGGATGTCTCCAGGCCGAGTAGGTCCGCTAGGTTATTGATGGATAACGGACGCTGGGTCACGATGGAACAACCCAGTACCGTCCTAACCTCCTCGTAAAGCTCTGGTGTTTCCTTCGATTTCGACTCCCTTCGGACATCGTCGAGCGTGACGGTGATGATGTGAGCGTACACCTCATTCAGCCTCCGCATCTTGGTATCGGCGTTTGCATTGAACGGCACTTCCGTTAATCGTAAATTGAAAAACCTCCTCATTCTCTCCCTCGGATCGGCGGCATCTTTTGACGTGATGTGCTTGAAAATTGTGCTGGCGATGATGAAAGGGAGCCCCATGCATTTAGTCACGAAGCGCCTAAGCTCGTCCTCCCGTGGGAATGCATCTTGATGAGGGGTCTCGGATTTGGACGAGGATGAAGGAGTGGCGAGACCCTTATACTTGGCGAAACCCGAGCGAAGGTAGGTCCCAACATCACGTCGGGTAAAGTCGTCGTATTCGGCCGCATCGAGATCAATCCTTTTGACGACTCGAGGAGGTTCCAAATCGTCCTGACCCGCCTTACACATAGCATCTGTTATATCCATTCCCCTCCGTAGACGAGGATCGTTCCTACTTGAGATAAAGAACTTGAGGTTTGCAGGTAGTTTTCCCAGACATCGACCAAGGTATATGAGGAACCTTCCCGCTTCATCGATGTCGACGCACTCGTCAAGCCCATCGATGACTATTATGGCGGGTTTGAGCAAGGCAGTGGTTCCAAACGGTTCGACGATGAACTTCTGAAGTTGGACGTCCAGGCTGGCCCTCCTCCCGATCAAATCCGAGGAATCGCCTTGCATGGGCAATATATTGGCGAGCGAATCTCCGAACCGTTGCCAGTTGGGTCTGTGTGTGAGTTGTGCGACGAGGGTTGGTATAATTTTATTGACATCGCTGGTATCCCTCGAGGACGAAGAGCAGAAGAAGGAGGCGACGGCGCGATCGCCAAGCGTATTGACCAAGGAGCGAGCAATGGCTGACTTGCCGCTCCCAGGAGACCCGATCAACCAACAGATCCGATCTTGGGTGGTGGTAGTGTCATCTTGGGCCGGGGATAATAGATACGAGGTTATCTTGTCGAGCAACTCCGTGCGAGTGTTTGGAGCACAGGGAACGGCCTTGCCGCGTCTGGCACCACGAGCCACCTTGAGTCTATGAAGGAGGTCTGATGGATGGAATGGAATGATCTTAAGCACTGGGAAGCGAGGAAAGAGAAAGATGATGACGAACCGTCGTGAACAACATCCTGAGAGATGGTTAGGTGAACCCTTCTTGATGGACCTGAGAGTGGAGATAATACGAACTTTGGTGGAAGAATTCATGGGAACTTTTCCGTTTTCAGATAGAGTTGGCTGCGGAAGGGCATCTGATTTTTCGGGTACCCTAGATGGATCGACCAGCAAGACCGCTGCCTTTCGACGATGAGATTATGGCACCTTGAGGCATCAGCTCAAGCGTCAACACACCTTGCATATCGACCTTATTCTCAGCCCATGCTTGGTCTCATGTTTAGGAAGATGACGTAGATCGAATTGCACAGCCACCAACGCCCTGCAACCCAAAGAGGAAGGTGTGAGCGTCTGTAACCCAAGTTCACACATTGCCGTCCACGGACACGTGCGGAATGCGTGCGGCGAATCTATTGGATATATGTGTGTACGTACCTGACGATGGCTTCAGGTGACAGCGTGTGTTTTTCGTCCTTGTTGACGGCTTGACGGAGACCTTGTGCTCTCGAGTTTATGTCGGAAAGAAGGGCGACATCGTCTCCGTTGAGCGAGTAAAAGTTGCCGGTGAACTGCGGTCAACGGAGGAGGATTTAAGCTTATAAACGAGCGAGGCAAATCGTGATGGTCGCGTACCAAAGCGAGAGCGGTGTTCATCTCGTCAACGGCGATTTTCAGGGCGGCCCAATCTACGTCTTGGCCTTGTTCGCGCTCCGACATTGTGAGAGAGGGATGGAAGGGAGGGGAGGGGGGGGACCGTCGTGGTCGGTGAGAGAGGAAAGAACCAGGACCCATCAAGGAATTATGGAAACAGCAATTGACCAAGACCTAAATCATCCAATCTCGTCATCCTTAACATCATAGACAATCCGCTGTCATCCGCCTCGTTGTTTCCCTGCACTGTGTTGAGATACTCCCGAGTGATCTCTTCCAAATCCACTGCTCTCCGCCCAAACACGAGACGAATTGCCTCCGGATACTCCATGGAGGCGAGGACGAAGCAAACGGTCGAACCTAATACGGAAAATCAGTCTTGGACAATGGCGGGGAAGACGCAGAGAGAGAGAGAGAGAGATGATTGAAGAAGCGCATACAGAGTCCGCTGATCCCCTGTTCTGCCACCAACTCTGGATAAACCTTGGGCGGAACTGTTGGCAACTCGAGACCTTCAAGCGGACTCGAAAGCACTTCCCCCATCTGGAAAACCCTCCAACACGCTGGACATACTCGCGAACGGAGCCGGCTCTTGTTATACCACACACACTTTCATTACCGCCCACTTTAGTTTCAGATGACGCTAACGGATTCATTCATCCCATGATTGTTCGGCACTCACCAACGCCATCTCCTCAGGTAGTACCGCCCTCAACATCTCTCCCATCTCTTCTCGTGCAAATTCCGCACAAAGTTCGTCATCCCATGTCGGTTCAGAAGCGAAACTCGACCGAAGAAACTCTCCCATCGACCTCACCCGAGGCCCTGTCCCCGGATCGTAGATCGGAGGTTTCCAAAGCAGCACCTCCTCCACCCCATCCAACTCCACACGCTGCTCCATGTCCGTCGTGGAGGAAACGTCCTTCTCCTCCACGTGTAGCGCTGGGTCCACTGGTGTTACGTCTCTATCGGCGGCCTCTGGGGTGGCAACAGGCATAACCTCCACCATGTACGTCACACTTCCTTTTCTTTTCTTCTCCTTCAACGCGTTCAGTTTCTTTTGTCGCTTCGAGTTTCGTGGGCCGGGCATTCGCGCGCTGGCGGTAGTGGGGGAGGGGGGAGAACAGTTCAATCCCAACAGACCTCAACTTCGATCGCGTTCCGAGCGCGTAAATGCGGAGTTGCCCCCAATGGACCCACAGACAGGACCAGGGTTGCCGTGACAAGTCAAGTCTTATTCAAACAACCTACATGTAATACAGTCCCCAAGTACCCATGGTTCTAATTGCCAATCTCAGCTGCTTCCAATCTCAACACATTTCCGAGTACCATCACTTGCGTGCTTCGTGTAACGGCCGAATCAGGTTGCCTCTTGAGTGGGAAGCTTCTCTGATTGTTCAGTCGCAGCGAACTTACGAGTCAAGTTCCCCACTTTCTTCCGACTGATCTCTTCGGTCTCCTCTTCACGGAGGTCGACGGAAATCGGCAAGGTTGGTCATTGAAGGGTGGGTGTGTCCGAGAGAAGGAAAGGGTCGAAGCACGTTATTCCCTCGCCCAGAATAGGCAACTTGTCCACCCTATTCAAGGAGAAGGACATCTTCGAGCACTTTGATGATAGATGAAGCCGTGAAGGCATCAAGGCCAGATATGGGTTCGTTGAGCCTGTATAACCTTCGATCAGTGGCTCCCCACAGAAAAAACGGAGCGGGGGCCAGAATTACACCAAGACCCGAGGCTCAGTGGGAACCTGAACGGCGATGCTGACACGCCTCCTCTCCTGATCCCCTTCAAAAGCTCGTTGCCAACCAAAACCTCAGCACAATCCTTCAACCCCGGGCAATCGTAATGGCGACCCGTTGGCGGACAACGTCCCGAATCCGTAGAACTAGAACATACACGACTGAGTGTCAAAGATCGCGATTTGAACAATCTCGACTCACAGTGGGGAATGTACTTCGTCCATCGAACGAGTACTGGAATATCCACTGCTTGTACGCAGAAACCCGAAGCGTAGCGAACATATTTGTTATAAGAACCCCCCACGCGAAATTCCTTAGCAATGTGGCACGGAGCAACGCAAACTTGTGACCGCGGTGTAGTGAACCGACACCAAGACCGCGATGAGGATGCTGGTATTGCCCTGGAACCCAGCGAGGCAAGGGAAGATGAAACAAAATAGGAGCGGGACGATGATGTCTTCGAGGATTCCATGTGCGATACGACAACTGATGACCCAAGTGACACCAGTGATCGAGGGATAGGACACCTGGATTCCTGAGCATTTGAACTCCGATGCTGACTCTCCGGCGTTCTCATCCAGAACACCCACCCTGTTTGAATCCGTCTCGCTGACTCGCGTATCAGCGCATTCCTTGAGGCCGAGCTCGAGAATATGATCTCCTCCACTAGTCGCTCACGCTGCTGAGGAGTGGTGGATGAGGGGAGTCGGAGGGATGCGGCATAGAGTAAACTTTCGCGGACGGTGAGGGACGGAAGCAGCGCATCAATCTGCGTGACATAGGCATTGGTAGTCGTGAGAAGGTCGGGAGAATCATTGTATCGTGTGGTTCCGGCGATGGTAAAATTGGATCGTCGCATACGTTGGGAGAGAACGTTGAGGGAGGTCGTCTGGGAGCAGGGGGTCGAAGATCATTTGAGCGGATCGTATGGAGGCGAGGTATACTACCTTCCCGCTCCCGCTACCCCCGATGACCGCGGTGAGGGTTCCAGCGAGGAAATCAGCAGATACACCTCCCAAAATCTTCTTCCTCCGAACTCTGCCCACCGTATCACATTCCACGTCGCCAACCCCGGACTTGATATATGCGGGGCACATTGGAGAAGGCGGCGATTGTCCAAGGTGTGCAATTCCATTTTCGTGGCCTCGTGGGGCACTGAACCCTCTTCCTTCACGCCGTCGCAGAGAGGCAGGGGTTCGTAGAGGTACGACCGGGTCCAGCTGATGCCTCTTCAAGGGCACAGGAAGCGCATTTGTGACCTATGGTTCAAGGCGGCATACCAACAAGAGTGAATATCAGTGGATTATCCGAGCGGCCATTATAGATAGAAGCCTGGCTTTTGGGTACAGTATATCTGAGGGGAGAATCGTGGTCACGACAGATTGTTGTTGTGGCCGTCACAACTGCTCACCTTAAGTTTAAAGTACAGTTGATCACGGTCACCAGTCCGCCAATAGAGAGCGGGGCCAGGTATGGGGGGATGTATCCCCCCAATTAGGTTTCACCGTCAAACTCAGGACGGCTCAACGCCAACCCTCTGAGTCGTTGAAGGAACACTCGAGCGAGGCACAACTGAAACATGAACGTAGAATATTGTGCAACGGCTGCAACCAAGGTTCCTGCCGACCGCGGTCAGCGCTTCTCTAGTAAAAAACGGTATATTATGTAATACAATCTTGGAACAGTGGTATCAATCCGTAGTATATATGAACAACAGCAAGGGGGGTTGTGAGGAACCAGGGGGGCTACTTGGACGGCACAGTAGGTACGGGTGGGATAGAGGGAACAGGGGGGATGCCACCCTGACCGTCTTGACGTGGGCGATTCAGCTTCCTTTGCTCCTTAGCTTTCTCCCTCGCTTCCTGCTCTGCTTGGAGCTTGCTGAGAGTGCGCATTTGTTGGACAATAAAGTCAGAAGTTCCACTCCTACCAGATCGAATCAGTCCAACCGGTAAAAACTCCAGCCGAAAAAGGTACCTCATCCGGAGAATCCTCAAGATTATCTCGCCATTCGAATCCTCCTTGTTAGTCTGCTGTTTTTCTTTCTTCCTGTTTTTGATAGTACCAAGATTCTTCGAATGATAGACACTCTTAGCCCGCTTCTTGATAGTCGACGTCGACCGCAACATGTTCTGCATCAGTCGTACGTATTCCTCCATCAGGGCGTCTCTGTTCGTCGAGGAATCGCAAGTCAGCAAGATATCTAATGCCGGACCCCAGACGTACGTGTGCCAGTCATAGTAAAGCCGGATGGAGACGATGTCACGGTACTTCTGATTCTGAAGTGTCTCCAGCGGTACGGGACCCTCTCCACCTGCGTACAGGTAATCCCTCAAGAACTACGACATAAAGGGTCAGCAGATGAATCGCCACAGGGGAACTCCAGTACCTTCAACCACTTGAACACAATGTCCACCTCCTTATCAGACAGAGGGTTCATGTCACTCGGGTGTTCCGACAACGGTGGAATCAATAGGCCCTCGATAGTAATTAGAAGTTCCTTCCACACCTTGGACATTACTTGCTGCTTCGTCGCATCAGACAGGTACGTATTTAGTGTCTGTAGATTGGCGTCAAAGTAGTCGAATAACGGCACGATAGCTTGTTCGATCTCGACGTCGGTCAGCTCCTCGGGCCGTATTCTTGGTTTTTCTGAAGGTGGAGGTGGGATCTGTACTTCTGTCGAGGAACCTCCGAGAGCGGACGTATAGAATCCTTTGACGTTTCCTAGTACTCGGTTGTAGTCCAATGAGCCTGTGTTTGCAGTCGGCTTGATTAGGGACTTGACCACGCTCCGGGAAAGTGACTGGGATATCATCGGGGACATCTGGTGAAGTGGCTGGGTAAACGCCCTTGTCACTATTTGTGGAAACCAAACCTACTTTGTCAACGAATATCTTGACCATCTCACTCTCTGCCCTCTTAAGGGACCTGAAGGCACGTCCAAAGTAGAAACCAATCTCGTCTTTCTCGCCTTCCATGCTGATGCGGAGTAGTATTCGACCCTGGCTATCCAGATCCATCCATTGATCGTGGGTCAGAAGGTCCCCAAACCTACGTGGGTCGAGGCAGATGTAACTCCTTCCAACGATATCGTGTTTGCCAATCAGAGCACGATCACGGATGCTGACCATCAACCACAGCGGTTTTTCGACAGAAAGATCAAAGGTTTCGTCCCCTGTGTACGGTGTGAGTAGCGAAGGCAGCCGATTGAGGAAATCACATTACATCTTGGGTTTAACGTCTCATAGATGGTTCTCGTCTTGGCCAACCGAATTCCAGCCTCGTCGCTCAATATCGCGAAACTATCCAGCAGCGCCGACGGGCTCGAATCCAATGGCACAAGACCCTCCGCGAAGCAAATCTTTACCGAAAACAGAAACTTCTCGCTCTCTCTCTTCTCCGGTACAGGCGGCGACTTTGTTAGAACCTCCGCGATCTTGTCAACACCGATCTGGCCATACATGTTATCCAGGAGACGTCGGGCGGCATCGGCGTTGTTTAGTTTAACACAAGTTTGAGGCAGGAAATTGAATGGTTCGACTTTCTTGTTCTCAGCTTGCGAAGCCAGCTGTTTGGCCTTCTCAATCCAGGCGGAGGACCTCTGTGGTTGGAGATGGTCAGATGGTCGGGGGAACATTTCGGCCATAAAGAGCTCTTCGATGTTTCTACAGTAAATCTCTATTGCTTTGCTGATAGTCTGCACAGAAGTGAGATTTCGTGACGAGCACAAACACCGGCAAGTGACAAACCTTCGACAGGCTCGTAAAGAAGCGGGCTTCTTGATACTCGTCGGACCATTCGAGGTCTTGCAAGAAGTTGATTGGACTACGCAATGAGTCGAACAGATCGACAATAGAAGAACTATGGCCTTCATCGCCCTCTGCCTCGAACTAGTTTCGAAAGTGGAAATAAGTGATGTGCCATGTACCTTAAACCCGGGAAATTACTTTATCTGCAGCGATGGCCTATCACGAATTTTAGTACCCATAAACACGCCTGACGGGATTCCAGTGACTCACGGCTTGGACCCACTGCGTTGTCTTGTTGTCTGTGTTGACCAACCATTGTCTGACATACGGCTCAAAGAAGCCACCAACGTCAAACTCAGCATCACCACTGTTTGGGGATGGTCAAAGAAGGTCCATCTAGTGGGAGCGGAATGGACCGACTTCGGGCAGAAAGCATGGTATATATCCATCATCACTCTCGTCCTCCTATATAGTGAAAAGAGATCTTCGATTGGAACATCTGGTGTCGGTCCATTCATCGAATCCTGCCATAAGCGTTTTGAAGATGCATCTAGTTCCATGAGGAACAACGGCACGACGACGTCTACAACCAAAGCGACCACATCGATCTTACTGCATTCGCCAATGTCAGTAATACAATCGCAAGACCAGAAGCGCGGGGAACTCACTCGAGAATAGGTTCTTTGAATCCTTTGTCCAACGATTTCGCCCACTTCTCGATCTCGTCAGTCATCAAGAGTAGAGGTAGGGCCCTGTTTACCCCTGGTCGACCTTCGAGCTCCTTGAATTTCCTGTGGTAGCCCGCATCTGCAGAGATCTTGACTTGTTCTTTAACGTCATCTATCCTTGCCTGTATATCCACCTCGAACCGCTGCAGGAGGTGATTGTCTTGGATAGACTTGAGTATCAGGAGGTGTGGCTTAATATCAGACGCCTTGAGTTGAGGGAGTGCCTCCATGGCGTGGTATATCGCGCCCAAGAAGACGGAGTATAAACTTCCAAACACGTTTGCAAGGTAGTCGTTCTGGGAACACGAGATGAGGTTGGTTGAGACTTGGAGTCAGATGCACCTACGTCTTGTGTTGGCCATTTATCCAGTTCCAACTCCTGTCGCACTTTCTTTACGTTAGCCAGAGCTTCGGGTATACACTCAATCGGCACTTCGTTTCGTTCGTAAAACTGCCTGATCAACTCCAGGAAACACGAAACCCGATATGGCTGGCCAATCCTCCATCTTAGCCCACATTCATTGATGAGTTCAATGTGCGCTTCAGTGAGAATTCCCAGCGAGACTTCGTCCTCGTCGCCCACGTTAGGTGAGAGCATAGCCTCGAGATCTGTGATAAGACACAGCTCGAGAAGTCGCTTGTAGAACTTTTTGGGGTTCGGTGGGATGAAAGTGTAGTGGTGGCCGAGCGGCAGGTCCTCGTCGGCATCAAGGTCTTCTGTGACTCCTTCAAGATCTCCTGGAAAAAAGACGCTAAGGCGTGAATTCCTGCTGCTCACTGAAGGGTTCCTACCACCAGGGCGGTATATGGATTCCCTATTATTGCCAGAAACCGAATAGATCGAGGTGGGTCGCGCGTTAGAGGTTTGTTGGAGGGAACTGATGTCTCCCGGAGTTGACTTTGCTAGCTCGGGATTGAACTTCACCATAACAACCATGAGCTGGGAAAGGTGGGAAGTTTCGAGGGTACGCCAGTGTTGGAATGCAATTTCTGATTGGAAGTCTTCCCGGCGGCCAGGAAAAGGGGAACCAGCGTTCAAGTTCTTGAGACAAGTCTGATCACTCGCCATGAGAAAAGGTTCACCTGACGTGTAATAGGACGCACTTTCAAGTCTGTTAACGCAGCCTGAAGGATGGTTCATACGTCAGGGCAATCCATAGCCAAGAAAAAAAAGACTACCTTCTCGGTACAGAATTTGCTTATCTGATCAATCTCCCCTTGCAGGGCATGCTCAGGGATTTTGAACAGCCGCGCCACGGTCAACACCAGAGGCATATCCGCAATGCTCCTGCTTATCCTGTTCGGAGAAACGACAGAATCACGATCTCTGCTTGTGGAACTCGAATCATATCCCGAATCACTATACGCCGTCCCGGACTGTTGTCGAGGTGCAAGCTTGGTGGTGTAGACATCGAGTCGTTGTGTCAGCTCCGGGGAGACATGACTCAGTCCACGTAAACAATCACGAAGGAGTTTGACGAAGAGGGCAATGTGATTATTCAGCTCGTTCTTCCACTTGTCCCCTGTAAGAGATGGGTCCTTCTTGAGGGCATTAGTGGCACTGGTTGCGAACATTAGGATGAGTTCTTCTATCTTGCGGTTCTCCTTCATTTGCCGACGGAAGTGTTCATCCATTACCTGCCCGTAAAACACGGCCATTGTCCGTCGAACGAGATGGTCCGAGTAGCTGCATATACACGTCACATTGCTTCACCATCCGGGACGACGAGCTGTAGGTCATGACGCACGCAGGATCTTTCCCCATAGCGATGAGTTGAAGCTTGTGTTCCAACACCTTGACAAGATCCTTCGGAAACTTTGCGCTTTTTGGACCCTCTTTAAGATCCTTGAAGATATCTCCAATCGAGTATATCGAGCTGGACAGGGACGAGATCTTGGATTGTTCCCGTTCGCGCTCACGCTCGCGTTCACGGGTTTCGGCATGAGGGTCGTAACGAGCGGCGAGGGGTTTCGGTTGGATGAGATAACCGAGGTATCTGTTGTGCGCGGAGCGGAAATGCGAGCGCAGTCGAAAAGAGAAAAGAGTTGGTGATATCAGCCCACTTCTTGACTCGAGGCCAGATCGTCGGGTGGACTCACGCTACTCGGAGCACATAGCTTCAAGCGCAGGTTAGGCAGACATGGACGAGGAGAGGATGATAAGACGCACTCGAACACTTCGTCGTCTGAGACTCGATGTTTCGAGATCCGTTTCTCGTGTGATTCGCCGTCGTGGTAGCTTGTCCTGGACATGGTTTTGGGGTGCAAGGAATAGGTCGTTTCGTCCGAGCTCTATCACGAATCAACGACGCATGTACGAGGTAGAACAATGAGCGAGATGGTGGAAAGCGAAGAAGATGAGGGTGAGGTTATTACCGCCTCAGAGTGATCAGTTCGCGTCCTGTGGCTCACAGCCCAGCACAGATTATTTGACAAATACTCTTTTATTTCGATCTCGTACACCGCAGAAGAAATGGAATATGTGGAATGTACTATGGATAGGAGGACGAAATTAGGATGAGTGCAAAGGAGGCTTGTCGTGAGCAGTCGTAGAACAAGACGCTACTGGTGGCCATCGTATACAGCGATGTCGCTATCAACCTACCTACCGTACAGCAGCGTCAATCGTATGCTTCCTCAGCGCTGCGTCGGACCAGACGCCGGACCTTCTTCTTGTATCCTGCAGATGAACGGTGTAAGTACGAGCGACGTGGCTGGATACAGGCTTCGCGCACCCTCCAAATTGGTCCGAACCTCGACAGCAGCATCAACGTTCGCGGGACTACCAGTATCAGGGCGATCGGAAGACAGGAGAGAGATGACGCTCAATAACTGAGCCACACGTCAGTTCGAGGCGGTGGACTACGATATCAGAGGAAACCTACAATTGACTCGACGGTGTGCACAGGCAGCCACCTTTCCCCAGAATCCTCGTATCCATACTGATCGTCACCTGGTGGATGCTGGAAGGGAGTAAATGACAAATTGGAACTGATCGAGCTTCAACCTACGAGAATCGAGATGCAGACAGCGCCATCTTTGTAAACTGTCGAATGACCGTGTTAGCGAGGGCGCGGAATCGATGGTCACAAGTGCGCAACTGTTCGGATGCCACATTTGGCTGATGAAGCGCATTTTGGGAGGGCTCAAAGGATAATCTTCAGGGAACGTCAATCTGGCCTTGAAGATCCCTCCTTCGCTGTGGTGCGAGAAAGAAAGATCAGGTCTGCATGGATCCCGGGGACATGGAAACACTTACTAGAGCGTGTCGGCCGGGCTGGAAACGGATTGGATTGTAAGACAATCATCACCCTACAGGTGGACGCCGCAGATAGTAGACGTACCCGATAATTAAGACTTCCCATTCATAGAAGTTGTTATCCTCAACGAGTCCTTTTTATCGCAGCATACGTCCGTCAACGTTATCCCCTCGAGATCAACCAGAGAGCGGTGGATGATCAGTACCTGCTGAGAACCCCTCTACAGGTCGCTTGGTGAGTTCGGTGAGCTGCCTGCGGAGGAGCAGGGTGTTCGATGGTTGCGGTGTAGACGGCTTGGACATTTGTGCGTGAGAGGAATAGGGGAAATCAGATGATGGTTTGTGGTCAAGAGAGGGGATCGCATTCGCAGAAGTGAGACCGACGCGTTTATATACTGGAACCACGTGGTCGCCCTTTCCCCTTTCAAGATATCTGCAAACAACTCTTTCTTTCCTCAGTAGCCTTTCGCCCTCCGCTTCCACGGCTATGGCTGGCACAATGGGCGACGGTGAAGAAGAATGGGTGCAGATGAATGACACTCGTTGGCGTGGACTTGGCCTCACGGACCCAATCAAAAACATCGAGGTGAAACTGGATGATTTACCTTGTCGCCATTAACTGAACCGTAGCAGGATAAGTGGCTGTTGTTGCCCGCCTTTCTCAAGGTGAAAGGGCTCGTAAAACAGCATATCGACTCCTTCAACTACTTCGTTGATGTCGATATCAAAAACATCCTCAAGGCCAATAACAAGGTTACCTCGGACGTTGATCCTCGTTTCTGGCTCAAATACACGGATATCAGCGTCGGCTTCCCTGACCGCACGGACCCGGACGCGATTGACAAAAGTGTAACCCCTCACGAATGTCGTCTCCGGGACACGACTTATAGTGCACCGATTTACGTGACAATCCAATACACGCGCGGAAAGAAAATCGTTAAACGTCCGAATGTGTGCATTGGGCGGTTACCCATCATGCTAAGGAGCAATAAATGTGTTCTTGCTGGACGTTCAGAGGCCATGCTAGCGAGGATGACCGAGTGTCCGTTGGATCCTGGAGGCTACTTCATCGTCAAGGGCACAGAAAAGGTTATTCTGGTTCAGGAGCAACTCAGCAAGAATCGAATAATTGTCGAGATAGACCCCGTTAAACAGATTGTTCAAGCCTCTTGTACCTCGTGCGTCTCGACTTTCAATAAAGTGTCGTTCCCCGAAGTTCCTCATAAAGCGCGTCTAGTTCGACTCATGGAGGCCTCAAGTCCAAAACCTACGTTGTGACAAAGAAAGGCAAAATCTACCTTCGTCACAATTCCATAGCTGAGGATGTTCCGATCGCCATCGCCCTAAAGGCCCTTGGTATCCAATCCGATAAGGAGATTCTCCTCCTGACCGCTGGAACCACCGAAGCTTACCGTTCGACATTCTCCCAATGTCTCGAGGAAGCTGCTAAACTCGGCATCTTCACCCGTCACCAGGCTCTGGAATTCATTGGTGCAAAGGTAAAAGTGAACCGCAAGGTTGTGGGTCCCCGGAGACCAGCCTGGGAAGAGGCTTTGGAGGCCTTAGCGACTATAGTTCTCGCGCATGTCACTGTCAAGGGAATCGACTTACGCCCCAAGGCAATTTTCGTGGGGACGATGACGAGGAGGGTTCTCATGGCGATGAACGACGAGAAGATGGTCGATGACCGTGATTACGTTGGTAATAAGCGCCTCGAGTTGTGCGTGCAGAGACTAGGGTTTACTCCCTGTGCTGAATATTCTTCTGCAGAGCGGGACAACTACTCGCACTCCTATTTGAAGACCTTTTCAAGACCTTCAACGTGACGCTGAAGTCCGGGATTGACAAGGTCCTTAAAAAGCCTTCCCGCACGACCGAGTTCGACGCCTTCAACACTATGCAATTCACTGGGGATCTCATTACGTCCGGTTTTGTGCGGGCCATCTCCACCGGAAACTGGTCTCTAAAGCGATTCAAAATGGACAGGGCCGGAGTGACCCATGTACTCTCCCGTCTTTCATTCATTTCCGCCCTTGGAATGATGACACGCATCAGCTCCCAGTTTGAGAAGACGAGGAAGGTCAGCGGACCGCGCGCGTTACAGCCGAGTCAATGGGGGATGCTGTGTCCCAGCGATACACCGGAAGGAGAAGCTTGTGGTCTGGTGAAAAACCTGGCGTTGATGACCCACATCACGACAGACGTGGATGAGGAACCCATTATCAGACTGGCTCATTTGTTGGGGGTTGAAGGTGAATGAGCCTGCACTTCTTCGTCCTTCTCTGACTGATCAATCGGCCACCAGACGTTTCTCTAGCAATTGGAACGGAAATCTATTCCCCTGGAACCTTTGTTGTTCACGTCAACGGCTCCATCATCGGCATCACCCGCTATGCGACTCGTTTTGTCTATAGTTTCAGAAAACTGCGGCGAGCAGGGAAAGTCAATGAATTCGTCGGGGTGTACATTAACCATCACCAGAAGACAATTCATATCGCGAGCGACGGGGGGAGGATCTGTCGGCCGATGATCATCGTCGAGAACGGCAAGCCCAGGGTCAAGACAGAGCACATCGAGGTAGAAACGGATTGTATCCCGTTTGACAACGTCAGCTGAAATCTGAACTCTTAGATGCTGAAGCGGGGTGAATTGACCTTTGACTGGTTCCTGCATGAGGGTTTAGTCGAATACCTTGACGTCAATGAGGAGAACGACTCCTACATCGCTCTCTATGAATCGACGATCGAGCCTACCACGACTCACCTCGAGATCGAACCCTTCACTATTCTTGGAGCGGTCGCCGGTCTTATCCCTTATCCACACCACAATCAATCCCCTCGAAACACTTATCAATGCGCCATGGGCAAACAAGCCATCGGAGCAATTGCATATAATCAGTTGAACCGAATCGATACGCTCCTGTATTTGATGGTATACCCGCAGCAACCAATGGTGAAAACCAAGACAATTGAACTTGTCGGGTACGACAAACTCCCCGCTGGCCAGAACGCCACCGTCGCGGTCATGAGTTTTTCTGGTTACGACATCGAGGACGCATTGATTCTGAACAGGGTGCGTAATTCCAAATATGTTACCCTGTCCCCTCCCACCCCGATTGTGTGGCGGCGCTCTTTTCCGAGATCGAACTTTGTGATCTGGGTCTGGGCTAACTCCTTGGACCATCTAGTCTAGTTTGGATCGTGGTTACGGTAGATGCCAGGTTCTTAGGAAGTATACAACACTCATACGGAGATATCCAAATGGCACGTGCGTAATTGGTCCCCCCTTTGCACCAGTGTCTTGGACCCTTCGATTTTTCCCAGCTTCAATCTTTTTTGCCCAAATTACCCGTCTCCCTTTCGTCTTTGCATTCTCCACGATCGCAATCGGCGGAAGCTTAAAAGTTACAGCACGTTTCCTCTTCATTTCCATTTGCGTTTTCCGCTATTGTTCTCACACGCTCAACTACTCGCATCCGTTGACGTATGATCACCGTCTATACAGGTTCGATCGCCTTGCAGACGCCCCCGTGGAAAACGGGCAGATTCACAAAAAGTACGATATCATCCAGCCTGATGGCCTTGCGGGCGTAGGAGAACGAATTGATCCTGGCGATGTGTATATCAACAAACAGACACCTGCGAACGCCAACGACAACTCCTTTACAGGACAAGCCTCCGCGGTGTCGTACAAAAACTCGTCAATGTCGTACAAGTCGCCCATCTCCGGAAATATCGACAAAGTCATGATCACGGATACAGATAATGATCAGACCTTGATAAAGGTGCTCATAAGGCAAACGCGGAGGCCCGAACTAGGAGATAAATTCTCCAGCAGACACGGACAGAAGGGAGTTTGTGGGTTGATTGTAAACCAGGAAGATATGCCATTCAATGACCAAGGAATCTGTCCAGGTGTGTGGTTAAGATTCATTGCTAACATTCTCCTCCTATTCCTGGATTGGATCGACACATCTGCCCGTTGATGTTTTAAACCCTCCGAGCGCCCCGCGAAAGGGGGAGTGATCTACACGTTTCTTTGTTCTCCGTTTACCGGCGTATCTGCATCTGAACCTTGCTCACACGCTTACCCACGTTCCGGATTTCCAGACACGATCATGAATCCTCATGGATTCCCATCGCGCATGACGGTCGGAAAGATGATCGAACTTCTCGCAGGAAAGGCAAGTGCTCCCCCGGGTTCATGAGCCACAAGGGGAATTATACCCGTGATCACTTAGACACTGTAAGTACTGATTTCGATCCATCATGCTCCTGCTCTAGGCTGGAGTGCTCGCTGGGAAGTTACAATATGGAACGGCGTTTGGAGGGTCCAAGGTGAGTACGCTACTGGTCTGGGCACGGTTTGCGCAGGCTCACGCGTCCTGATGTGCTCCCTTTCTGTTTCAATAGGTGGAAGATATGGCCAAAATCCTGATTGAAAATGGGTTCAACTATGCCGGCAAGGACATGTTGACAAGCGGGATCACTGGTGAACCTCACGAAGCGTATACGTTTTTCGGGCCCATCTATTATCAGGTAAAGCCGACGCGAAGAGTTGACGGTTTAAGTCTAACACTGCCTTTGTGTGCCTGTTTCAGAAGTTGAGTGAGTAGCTTTCGCTCCGTTGGGGGTGGGAACGAATCGCTGACCGGTCGTCAACGACTCTCACTAAAGAACACATGGTGATGGACAAGATGCACGCCCGAGCAAGGTTAGTGGCATCCAGACGCGCCAATCGTTGTTTGTGAGAATAGGGAGTGGCGTTTACCGGATTTCATTCCATGCCAGGGGGCCTCGTGCGACTTTGACACGACAACCTACGGAAGGTCGATCCCGAGAGGGTGGTTTACGTCTCGGAGAAATGGAAAGGGACTGTCTCATTGGATATGGTGCCACTCAACTACTCTTAGAGCGGCTCATGATCTCTTCCGACAAATTCGAGGTTAACGCCTGTGAAGACTGTGGCCTGATGGGATACAATGGATGGTGCACGTATTGCAAAAGTTCCAAGAAGATGGCGCAACTCACGATACCGTACGCTGCCAAGCTGCTGTTCCAAGAGGTGACCTAATCCCTTCGTTTATTCGCGTCCGTACAAGAAAGCACTGACGCTGGGTAACGCACCACGGCTACAGATGATGGCCATGAATGTCGTACCACGGTTGATCCTTGCGGATGCGTCGTGAACCCCTACGATGCGATGGTGAACAAGCCTGGAGGATTCTCGTGGGGCGGAGTTGGGAGGGTATTGACGACGCTGGTAGCGAGCTCCGAACCTCGGCAATTGAAAGTTACCGTAGCCTGGCGCTGTGAACAAAAGGCCAGCGGTCCTTGTAGACCGTCTCATTGAAACCGTGCACTAGTACCTGTAAACACACTTGTAGACCTGTACGCCCGACCATCCCATTGTCGGCAACTGTTACAAGCGTGGGATCGTGGGACTAAAGTTGGCAGCAAACCACCACGCACTACTATTCCTTCTTTCCGTCATCTTTGCAAAACCGGAAACCTACCAATGAACACAAGGGCCGGGAACACTACTGCGCTGAGGCGCCTCATGACTGAGTACAAGCAGCTGACCGCTGGCGGTATGATGCATGATGCATATTTCATTGCTATTGGATGGAATCGTTGACATGGGTCTCAAACGCTGCAGGGTCTCCAGATGGAATGTTCACAGCCGGTTCGCGTTTTCCACCACAAACGACGCCCGTCCTCATTCGAACGTGCATCAAACTGATATTGTCCTAAACCCATGACTCACAGGTCCAATATCAGAATCCGACTTTTTTACTTGGGAGGCGTTGATTTGTGGCCCGAAAGACACACCTTTCGTGAGTAAGACCCCGTGGATGGGGATCAAGTCTTCCAACTTCTATCACTCACCCTCGAGTTTCATTGGACCATCTGTAGGAAGGCGGAGTATTCGTGGCCAAGCTTACTTTTGTACGTTTTGTGGCCAAAAACGTTCGAATTTTGACCGATTCATGCTGACGCCAATCACCCCACGACCCCGCGCTTTGTCGCCACGCCTTTACCCTCGGCTGTTCTTTGTTTTCCGAACGCTTAATCTCGAAATGAACCTCGGCTGACCCGAACGGAAGCCTACCGACTACCCCTTATCGCCATTCAAGATGAGATTTGATCCCCCTTTGTTCCACCCTAACAGTGAGCATGTCGTGACAACCTGTCGGTTGTTTGGTCGATCTAACCCTAACGATTGACAAACCTGTGGATTCTACACCGCGACCTAGTCTACCCTGATGGGAACGTCTGTATTTCGATATTGCATACGCCGGGCGACGATCCTACGATGTACGAACAAGCTTCGGAACGGTGGAGTCCCGTTCAGAGCGTGGAAAAGGTCATCCTCAGCGTGATATCAATGTTAGCAGGTGAGAGGCACCCATATTCAACTACAAACTCTCTCGTCGTCCTTCCTACCTCTTTCATCTCCATTTCGCTACCCCTCTTATTCCACTATCGACCTCACCACGGCACGGTTCGGGAAATGAGGTTGGAACTTTGATACCCCACCTGATATTCATATCCTTCCTTCCTATCTTTCCTGCCTTCGCTTGTTTTTACCCATCGCACATCATGTCTGACGTCGTCCATCTTTGGTATTTTTTACCCCACACTCGCATATCCTACCCCACGGCATACGGATTCAAGAACCGAATCTGGAAAGTGGCGCTAACATTGACTGCTGCAAATTGTACAGAGATAACAAAGCGGTGAGTGTCACCTCTGCCCTCCCGTGGTTTATTATTGGTCGATGTTCCGGGCCTCTTGTTCTGATACGCCACCTATCCACACCCACATCAATTCACCTTATCATCACCCCTTATTCAATACACAACCCGATTCCCCTTTCCGTGGCCATGATTATTTATCGTTGGTTTCTTACGATCATTGTCCCTGGATATTAGGAGTACGAACGGCTCGTGAGGGAGTCTATCAGACAGCAACTCGGATTGTGACCCCCACGCCCTTGGAAACCTTTTTCAACCGTATTACGTACCAGTTGCAACCTCTTGGTGGGTTTGGTCTTTGTACGAATGTGGGTCAGGTAACAGGACACAATGAAATTCAGCTTGACGATTCTGGGCCTGTCGTTTCTCGGACCTGACGAGAGAGTCTGGATCTGAATCTAGATGGTGACAGTTCTGTTGTCGGACCCCCAAGCGAACTCGCCTCTTGTCATGAGTCAACTCGGGCTCTATTCAAGGGCGGAGCCGTTCCCCAACCGCTAGGGAGACCCTGTGATCTGAGGATGGAGCGGTGTTTGTCCCCGCGACAGCCTCGACTCTCAAGATTTGAAAGGCACTTTGCTTGGGGTGGGCCGACGCTGTCCAGCCGATCTCATCCCAAACGTCGCACCGGCGAGTGCTTAAGCGTAGAGTCTCTGTATTATCTCTGACCCCATTTCTGTGGGCTGTTACGTGTCTGGTGATGGACGAACGGACAAACACTGTTGAGATGACAGCTCTGGGGGATCATGTCAAACGACACGTGCGCGAAACACTTTACAAACCTTACCACTGCCACAAGCAAACACTAAATTGAATCCCGTGGCGAATTTGTCATGTCACATTGAGATATCGATCAACCTTTGAGGAAACCAAAAAAGCGCGCTGGCGGAAGCGTGATCCCCGCCGTCGACCCGGAACAGAAAGGATGGCTACAGGTTCTCGCTGGGAGCGCAATCGTTATCTACAAAACACCCCGGCCGTTGTTCCGTCCGCTTGCCGACAGCCGAATGACGTATGCATACGTTCCCAGGATAACTTACGTCCGTTGGACACATTCTTTGACCGGCCGGACATTCTGTATGTGCCTGCGCTGATTTTAGAACGTGTACTTGACGGCATCATCACCGGGGTGGCTGGAGAAGGAGAAGTTTATTCATTAGGGAGCTTGCGGCCACGGGTGGATAGGGGTGTAACTAAGCGAAAGTATAAGCTACCCGAGACAAAGCAGAACAACGTGTGTGGACGAATACGTTAAGCAACAAGAGCAACATGCGCGCGGGAGGCGGAACAGGATCATCAGAAGCGCAAGTTCACGAGACGAGGTATAAAGAGATCGGTCGGCTAAGTGAGAAAGGGGAAGATGGATACAATGTGGCATGCACTGCAACAGCGTTCACGGCAGCGTAAGCAAATGTATGCGACAGACGGGGAACATCTGTCATTGAAAATGAAAAAAATGCGAGGTATTCGTAGTACCAACGTGTGTGGGGGGGTGGGGATAAACGAAGGGGCATCAGGATCGATTGCGAGGCTTGAATACCGCGGAATCGAATTGAGGACCCTGCATGCCAAAGATGTGCCTCTGGATATATGAATTGCGCAACATCCCGTGAGGATCGACTTGGTGGAGCACCTGGACGAAATCTTCAAATCGGGGATACCTTCGTTTCAAGTCCTCCGGCTTTAACGGATGGGCCTTGGCCCAATGGGGTCGTCCGTCGTGCTTGAGCATGATCTCCTCAAAGGATCTGAACAGTTTACGATACGGCGAGCGAAGCCCGTAGGGTCTGAACGTACAAGTGGAATCAGTATTCAGGAAGGGGGGGTTTGATAAGACCTACTTGTATTGAACAATACCAATCCATGTGGTCTTCTGACCATAACTCGGACTCAGCCAGATATCATCCGGAGCGGTGAAGCGGATTTCGACGGGGAAATGGATCCGAGCTCCCAATCGATCTGCATGTTCTCGTTCGAACATGTGCCGTAACTCTCGTAAACACGCCTGGGAGTTGTGGTAGGGGATGGACCATTCAGACGTATACTGTGGGAACTGGGGATCGCGATTCAGTAATAGCCGATGGATGGAGGGGATTGCGTCATACGTTACAATCGAGGTTGAATACTTTGTAGCTGTCGTCAATTCGAACGGACTTGCCCCCGATGAGCCAGACCTTGAGTCGACCGGTCAAGAAGACGAGATCGGGAAACCACAGCGAGAGAAAGAGGAGAAATTGGAGGATATGAAAGCCAACGAAACAGTCCCAAAACCAGTTTCCAATCTGCTGCTTCGGCTGAGGCGGGAATATTGTTCAGGATAAGCTGATTGTGTGACGAAAGATACCCACAACGTACCTCTCTTGTGCGATCGGCGACGTAGAGTCGAACCTTTTCTGTTTGAGGGAACCACCACATGCGAACGTGTTCACCAGAGCCGGCGAGGTCGTCCAAATCCCTTATCGTCTCGTCCAAACTGATGGTATTGCCAACTTCCTTGAGGTGAAACGCGGGCTCGACTTGCAAAGTGACGGAGATGAGGAGACCGGTGCTGCCGAGTCCACATAGGGAGGCGATGAAGAGATCAGGATTCTCTGTTCGAGAGCACCGGGCTACCGTGCCGTCCGCCAAGAGCAGGCCAAGGGCTAACACGTCCGTGGAAATTACTCCGTAGTTGACGCCTGATCCGTGTGTCGCAGTGGTTATTACTCCCGCGAGGGTTTGGTCGGAAATTGAACCGAGATTGGACATGGCGAGGCCGAGAGTGCCCAAAGCGGTGTGAAGCCTGTTGAGTGTGACGCCGGCTTGGACCACGACAAAACATTTTTCTCTATTAATCTGATTGGAGGGATGGGGGGGGGAAGACGAGAAAGGAATTAAACGGGCGGTTAGCACTTGTGCCTGAACAAGACATGAAGTATGAAGCGTGAACCTTGTTCCATCGCTTGATGGACGCTAAGGGCCACAGAGAACAGAGAGATGGACGGATGTGGTGGATTATAAAAAGATTTCAACTCACTTGGAGGATCTTGTCTAATTTTGTGGTTCGCAGCATATACTCGTTTGTACACGCCAGGTCGCTGGGACTGTGACCGACGCCGACGGCACGGACGGTCTTGCCTTCTCTTCTGGCAAGCTCGAATATTAACGCACATTGGTGTACAGTATGTGGCTCGAAGACGACGAGAGGATCACAGACGTAGGTCTTGGCCCAGTTGGTGAAGGTGGGGTGGGAGGAGGAGGACGGTGGGACAGTGACTTCCTCTAGCGCGTGATAGAGGGAGTGGGTGGAGAGCGATGAGAGACCAGACATCTGAGGGAGGGGAGGTGCATTATCTAGATGAGAAGGAGTGGTACTTATACCAAGTTGACCAACGGGTGGATCCGAGGGGGAAAGAGCAGCAACGGAACATAAGGTAGACGAGAGTTGGATTCAGTGGGATAGTTGATTCACGGATCCGTTTTCTTGGACGGATATCGTCCCCTGGTACCGGAAAATGTAACCGTTAATTCCCAATAAAATCTTACATACACATACACATCCCTGGCGCCTTACGGTCTTAACCCATCGACGTCGCCTTGACAGAAGTGTGTAATCGTGAACCGGTGAAACAATTGATTATCCGCCCGAGGTCCATCCCTTTTCCCGGAATCTTCCAGGTCCATCAGCCCCACCGCCCTTTGCCGGTAACGCATCGGCATTTTCCACTCCGCCCTTGTCGAGACTCAAGACAAGACAGATATATATATATATATGTGTGTGTGTGTATGATAGGTGCCGGGTGCCATGTAAGCGTAAAGGCCCGTGAAAAGACTCCGAATAAGATCTCCTGACTTCATGTCCTGAAATCGAAGACGACACGACCCCAATCCTGTCCTTCATAAATAAGTATACCCCGAACCTCAGCGCTGTCCAACTCCAGTCCGAGTTCAAACTCTATTACATCCAAACTCAATTCTGTCAAAACTGGAAATCAAGAGAGAGCTGCTCACCTGTGTAGAATCCGTTCGGGTGCGGCAAGTTCGAGTTCTCTTGGAAACTGGGTAACGATCCGAGGTCTACGGTCCATTTACAAAGTTCAGAAATCTCTCCCTGGAAAAACCCGTGTTCTGTCCGTCAGTCGCCCGGTCCCGCCACAAGAATCACGGAAATGAAAATGATAACACAACCAAAAGATAAGCCATCAGCACAAACGCACCTCGTCGCTGTATCGCATGATGTTGTCCGACTTTGACGTGTAGATAATGGCATCGAAGATACGATCTGGATCACGGAATTCGTACATCAGCCACGCCAGACCGTGAAGGGGAAACGCCAGAAGAGGGCCCATTACCTTGGCCAGTTTGTGAGAATTTACTGCAATGAATCAAGGGACGGTTGTCACCAGCGGCCCTGCAAACTTCGCCGAAATCGCTCACCAGAACTTCCTCTTTAGTCTCTGCCTGATAACAAAAGCGATCCAGACCGTCAGCTTGTTGTCTCGATCGCGAATGGCGGCCAAACGCACCCTTTACGGAGCACTGCGCCCTTAGCCACCAAATATTGCAACCTGGAGTCCCGAAAAAGTGGTCAGTAATCCAATCCGACCTTCGGATGAGGACAACGAAGGAGGCGAGAGACAAGACGGGGGGGCCGGGACCAAGATCGAAAACCCGAGCGAAAGAAAGCCCACGCTTACCGGTTCTCGCACACCGGCACGCCCGCGTCGTTTTCTTTGATATATGCGGGGCGCTTCATCCAATCTTCCGATTCGGCGGGAAGTTTCACCTAGCACCAGGGGAAAAATATTCATCAGCTACCAGTCCGCTTTTGACATTGTATCGCCACCTCCACTCCAGCGTAAAAACCGGCAATTGGCGAAAGTTAAAGGAGGGAACCGGTCGTCTATTTCGGGGGTTCAAAAATCTCACCTTCATCATGTAAGACTGCGGAGCGATCACGCTCGAAACCAGAGGTCTTCGAGCTAGCCCGTATTGTGCAGCACCGCGGACAGTTGCGGTGTCACAGTCGGAGGGCCTAGCCATGACTCGGATGTTGGCTCCAAACCTCTCCTAATATCACCAAAGTGTGTGCCACAGTCAGGTCAAAGCCAGTGATAAGTATCATCAATCAGCTTTGCACCCTTACAACCGTCTAATTCAAACAAACCTTCACGCGCCTGAACAGGTACTCGCTGCCTGAAAAGCCGCCCACAAGTAAGAGAGCGTCAAGCTTTTGATCAATCTTCTTCGCCTGTTCATCGATCAATTCTATGGCCTGGATGGTCAAACAGCGTCATCGGATTCAGGGATTGTAAGTGGTCTCATACCGGACGAGGGGGCTAAAATAGAAGCAGACCTGATTGACAACTGGTTCAAAAACCTCCCGGCGCAGCAAGTTTCCAGGGATAACCAATTCGCCATTGAAAAGCCCCACGGAAGGGTCATCAGGGTCTTCCACGTTGAAACAGGTAAAGTGGAACATCCTTTCTGTTTATCGGAAATCAAACACGGATGGTGTCATATAAACGTCAGTGTTCCAGATCAACAATGAAAAAATCGGAAAAGCACGCTGTGCAGGTGTACCGCCCGAGACCACTCACCATCATCGACTTCGCCCATATACGCCAACTTATCGGTTTCGCTAAAGTTATGCATGAAGTAAGCCAAGCTCGGAGCGTCCAAATGGGCGGGATGGTCGGCGAGCAACGTCCGAACGAGCTCCCTGAACCTTAGGTCCAAGAATAACGATCCACAATTTGCTCCTGAGCGTGCACACATTTCCGCAATCTCCAGGTTTGACATCTGACCAATAATCTTGTAGATGGCCAGGTCCTACGGTCCGATGTGTTGATGATCCGAATAATGTGACACATCGACCCATTTTAGAAAGAATTGGGATGAGTTAGGTTACGGAAACGTTGGCGCCGGCGACCAAAGGGCCAAGAATGGAAACCACAAATGCACGATCGTTCATCACGTTGAGCGAGAAGAGTCATCAAGATGTTGGCAAATCACGTACAACGGTACCACCACCAGCGTCACAGATCATAAAGTTTTGGTTCGGTTGTAGTTTGTGCAAGTCTGTCAGGTGTGCGCAGTGAACGGCAGCAGCTTCCGGTTCACTGCAGCATGAAGAATCGCGAACAAAAGAACAATACGTACATCCAGGATAGACAGATGTCGATTGTCAGTGAGGCACAGAGGGCAACAAGGATTAGAGCGTACGTAATGATCCTGAGACGATCCCGCCAATCTCGGTCTCCCGCTCTGGAAGACTGGACGAGCCCAGCGCTGATTGCAGCTTGTCGCATCATTTGACAGCCCAGGGCGTCCCACGCGGCAGGAACTGTCAACCAGACATCCGCAGCACCTAAACGCGACAAACGTAGTAAGGAGGTAGGTGAAATCCGGGTGAGCGTCTCAGTTCCATGATGATAACATATACACACCGAGATCAGCAACAGCACCAATCTCGCGGGTTATCTGTTGTTTGGCGTACTCCCAGATACAAGAAAGGAAGTCGATGATCAAGTCTATGGCTTTCTTGCCAGGCTAAGCACAGAATCATTAAAAGCCGTGAGTATTTGAAGAGGTTGTTGGCCACTGCATCTCCCTTGGAGGAGTAGGGCGACTGCTCAAGTTAGAGACACGTACAGGTAACGAGGGCAGACGGGGATCTACAGCGCTGGCATCGCGAAGTGCGTGTGGCTCCAAGAATAACTTGAACCTGACAATGGCAGGGACGAGAACAAAACGCGATTAGCCACATGCCGGAGGCAAAATGCGAAACAACGGCGAGGACACGGGGCAAGCGCCACAAGGGTACGCGCTGTGTGATAAAATGACAAGAGGTATAACTAATACCGACCATTCGCATTTGATTGTGCCAGGCATCGGGCTTGCATTCTTTGCTTCCAAACCCCAAGCAAGAACTTGTCCGTCTTCGCTATACAAGAGACAGGTGGGGATCTTGCGGAAGGTCTCGAAGGATCCAGGCCAATGGAGTATCTGTTGTACCTGTCCGGCAGCGATTCGGGACGAACCGTAGGCCTAAAGAAGAGACGTGATAAATAAGCGCCAGACTATGGGCGGTGAGGGCGTGCAGAGTTCTTACTATGCCAGAGAAAGTGGTACCTATATGATATGAAATAGTCAGGGGACCGTGGCGAGTGTTCCAAAAGGTTCGGGATCGACATACCAAAATCGATCGACACGGAGAGCTTTCCTTCGTCTGTCGGAATGATGTAGCCTTTCGACGGCGGAGGCGGCGAGACGGTGCTCATGGGGCCGTAAGCACCAACCGGAGGCGGTGAGGGCGGTAAACTTGGTGGTGGCCGGATAATAGGAGGGGTTTGGTACGTCGCTCCGCTCATCCTGCTCGGGTTGTACCCGGGCTGCTGGTACGAGTAACTGAGAGTGTTTTGCGACGGCGGCGACTGAGAAGTTGTGTGAGAGTAATGGGTCGGGGGAGGAGACGGAATAGGCGGGATAGTGGGGGGCTGGTACGGTTTCTCCTGCCACCCTAAACCGGGCTGGGGGCCAGGTTGCTGATTTATGGGCGATTGTTGGGGATACTGAGAATAGGGCCGATTCTTTTCTTCGGCGCCCTGTTTTCCAGCCGGGGTACCGCAACACGACATGGTAGAGGCGTGGAACGGGGAGGGGGTGACGAAAAGTCCACTGACACTACACCGAAACTGGCTGTGCTCACTCTAGCTCACTCTCCGGCTGCCGTCCTAACGCCCAGCTATCACGTGGCTCGTATACCAACGGCACGTGGGTTCCGGCCGTAAGTGCGCTCCCGCACAAAGTGAGACTCGCACACTGGAACGTAGACTATAGAACTACAGAATGTGCTGGTGTAACTATTCCTGCACAGAAAGCTACCCCTCGATCTCCATTTTCCGTCAATCTGACCACAAAGCAAACCTGCCGATCTGCCGAAGGAAAAGGCGTGAACGTAGTCTCCGTCAAAGGCCGGAGACCTCGCACAGGTCCGACACACGGTGCGAGGTCCATGTAAACCCTTCATACCTACAGTCCGGCTCTCAAACCATCGTATAATGTGACGATAGGGGATCGTAAATGGACTGACATTCAGTTCTTTGTTCCGTAAAAGAGACTTCTGCGGATGCATTTGAGTTAAAAACCTGTGGAACGCTCCGATTGAATGAATACAGCCGATTGTCCCCTGAATCCCACACCCAGCGGGCGAGACCAGGTGACAACCCGAACGTGAGATCATCTAGAGAGTATCGGGGACCACGGAACACGCTACGGATGCGGCAGGGTCGATACCAGTGGGTGGAAAACAGCAGTTGGTCGCGACTCGGATGGGGATGTCATGTGCAGATGATTGGTAACGGCAAACGGCGAGGAATCAAGTGAGCTGTTATCAAAGGGCAACTCATCGATGCGAATGTGGCTGATCTGATCCAAGGATCACGATAATCAGGCCTGTATCAAGCCCAATGGAGAGAGTAGCTTAGGTCAAGGTCAGAAGTTGATACCAATGACACGAGCTCAGGGGCACCATTCACTATTCTGATTCGGTTTCAGCCCTACATACGTCAAATCGCGGTCACTCGACCAGGAGAAGTGGTGTGTTTGTGGCGTAGCTAGCTCCTGACAGGCCTGAAGGCCGACACGGAATTTTTCCTTGACTTTACGACAATGAGTTTTCTCTCCATCTCACCCGTGGCAATGGCGGAACGGGCGTACCGAAATGAATGGTCGGATTGTCTCACGCGAACACAGGCGGTCTCCATTCCGCATCAACTTGAAACTCCGCTGATCGGCTCACAAGCGACGGCAGCTTTCACGATGACCACCAAAGCTGCAGGAAACCAACTGCAGAGGCTTGCCTCACAATGGCCAGCAGACCCCTTCAGACCTCACCTCCAACTCAAAACTTTCCTCGAGTCCCTCTCTCACCACCCCAATCTTACTGATGAATCAGTGATTGCCACGCGTTCGCTATTGCAGAATGAACTGCGTCATAAAGTACGTAGTTGTCCCCAACCACCGGAACCAAACCCCATGTGCTCATGGTCATGCCACCTCTCGCCGCTTTGACGCACAGTACAAGCTTGGGAAACGGATGATGGAACCAGCTTCCATGCCACATCACTATGACAGGCTTACGGAGGCGTTTGCGAAGAGTTCGCAAGGCATCGGCCGACCTTGGTGGAAGAGGGTCTTCAATGTCTGGTAGTTTTCGACACAATACATGTTCGGGGAGGCTCAGTCCCGTCGAGTTATTGCCGTGACCCCCTGGCAACAGACGAAAATCTTGCCTGTCGTACGATGATTGAATTGTGCATAATGCATAATGCATAAATGGTCAACGGATTTGCCACAGATCAAGAAAAAACGTTATTCACACCACCCTCCATTTGCTCCGCGATTTGCCGAAGCGACCAAAATTTGCTCAATTTGAATTACAACTCAAATATCCCTCGGATGTTATTGGACTCGAAGGTACATTGTAACTGCACCGGGCTACATCGAGGGCGATATCAATGAAGCCCTTAAAAACACCCTGTACGATGCTGCGCATTCTCTGCAAGCGAATACAGACCAATCGTTTCTTCCCGGTACGTAACCTGCAGGCGCCCCAGGTCGAAAAGTTCCTGTTTGGTACAAAGTACATTTTCACGTATGTGCCAGTGTCGCAAACCATATTTCCGCCGCCGCGTCAGCCTATCGAAGGACACGCAAAACGGGAAAGCGAAAAGAAACTAGCCCTGAAGGGATGATGCGGTACTAGGAGAATCAATGAATAGAAAACACAACCGATGGGACTCCACGCAATTCGCGTATCCTGCCATATCACCATGGGTATCACAGGGCCTCGATGGTTCGTTTGTCGAGAATGTCATAATGGCCAGGTCTGTGATCGAAGTGATAAGCAAAAAGTCACCGCTCGGTCTGGCCCTCCTTGCACTCCGACCCAACATGGTCGAGATCAGAAAGATACTGAGAAACTCACCGATATAACAACGTAATCGGAGAACTATTCCCAAGCTGCGAATCTGGATCGCGAAATTCGACAAAATCGACCTTGCCACTCGGGGATCGCCCATCAAGATATGCAACGTTCACATCGGTTTTCAAAGCACGCGTCAACGCGGTCATCTGAACATGGTCTACAATTCCGTGGAAGCCACTCGGCGAGCTGAGATTCAGAGGGGATGTGTAAGTGAGAAGCCACGGACCTGCTTCTTTACCGACAGCCTCAACAAAGTGTTCGCAAAACTCGCGAGTGCCCATCGGTTCCCCGATTTCTGGATGGAATAAGAAGGGGGCGTATTCATCTGGATCACTCCGGATTTGAGCCGACGCCACAAGTCTTAGGTATACAACGACAGAGTTCGAAACTGCGGTTCTGATCTTAGGCCCGATCGACGCGCTTAACCAAAGAGTGGACCTTACCTTCGGGACTTTGAAATGCTTCCAGCAGGGTCTCAGAAGTAAGCGTTGTCCCTCCCGGCTCAGGGACAATGATTTGCTGAATCAAGGAAAGCACCACTTCGTAGAAATCCTCGAATACCAGTTTCTGAAACCCCGCTTCCTCCAGGTTCGGCACGGTGGATTCCAGCGTGGAAATCGCAAACGTAGCTGCCACGTCCGGTTGCGGTGAATTCAAAAGATGTTCGATGAACCCGAATGCCAGTGCTGCGATGAGAAAACGTCCTGTGATCAGAGATATAACGGAATGATGATGGCCGAGCCACGATTGGTATGCCCGGTTGGAGCTTACATCGGTAGAAGCAGTCGCCATCCCCGCGTGCTCGTCGGATGCTCACGTATCCTTGCGAGGTGAGGTAGTCAATCTGATCGACGAACGATCTGGAGCCTCCCTCGTATTCCGCACGGAGTGTGGACATCGAGGTCAATGGCCCGATGAGCGGCCGGTCCGGGACTGCGTTATCCAGTAGAGTCTGCACGCGGTGGAAGATAAGCGAGCTCCGAGATGAAACCGGCGACGAGGATCAGCGGTGGTGTGAGGACGCCACACACCTGGTTGAGATCGTACAGTTGAGCTTGGCTCAGTTGAGATATATCTAGACCCCAATAAGTCACACGGGGACTCCTTTCCATAGATTGTGCACCCTTACCGGTAGTTTCGTTCACAACTGCGGGGGGTCGACGAGACACTATGGGTGGCGGTGATTAACTCTGATTGTCTACTTGTTCATACTATTCGCAACAAACCGTTCGCCGGCCCCGATGAGGTTCCTAGACCGGAGTCTGACGGTTCCGATGGAAGTTGCATCGTCTTGGTTGGTGGCACTGGAAGAACCTCGGAGTGATGGCCCGTTATCCACAGTCGCAATTGGCGACCGTGATGGATATTTCTCACGTGACACACGCGTCGGCTAATTTCTGCATTCCAGAAGGAGGATCTCAACCACGATTCGCCCCTAAAGACGTGATCGTCTTCGGCCCAACACCACCGGACTTCAGCTTCATCGCTCCACTATGTTGTCTGTCACCTCGTCGCAGGATAAGCCATCAGCTTATGAGCGCCGTAGGTCGCTATCATTCGGAACCGTAGATCCGGTGGCTAATCAGCTGGTCCACGCCAGGTAAATTCATGAATGGGGTACCTGCCCCATTGGCAGAAGATGAAGATTCGGACTTTGGTCACGAGTCTTGGTATGACCGCAAGGATGATAGGAAGGGGAAGACTAAAGGCCGACGCGGCGGGAAACGAGGGGGTCCCAGGAAGTCTGACACCAAGAACCCGGTGGATGGTGACCGTGACCGTGTCGCCAACTTCAGCCTGCTTGACCACACCTTCCAATCGGACGGAAGTGATGAGGGATCTTTTTTCGACACCGATTACAGTGCGCCGGGTTCGCGCCACCTCGCATGCCCATAGTCTAATCAACCCAACTTGATGCAGAAACCCCGGTGTTTGTCTTGGAAAGACGTGGGCGGCATAAGCCACTTAGATCATACTTTGAGGACGCCGCATTGGACTGGGAAGGTAGTGTCGATCGTGAAACAGAATCACAGCCCCAGAGTGCACAAAACACCCAACAAGGGCAAAACCGAGGTGGGAAGGACGATACCATAGCTGACAGCTCTGCTCTGAAAACTCCCACCTCGCCTGATGACGAGGATTCGGCCACAGGTGCGACCAGTTTCAGCCACCAGTTCGCGCATGGCACGCTAACGTCACGTTCCTAGAATCAGAAACGGAAGCTGACCTCAAGGCGTTCGCACAGTCTATGACCAAACGGAAATACCCCGGACATTCGGAGTCTCCAAGCAAGCGACAGAAGCTGTCCGCGGAGGACTACGACTCGGTCACTGAATCTGATGATGATTGTCCCTGTATGTACCCTTGAACATCCTTGTTCGCCTCTTTCGACTGATCGTCTACACCTTCTTTGTTATGTCACCACGTCTGGCCGTCCGTCCATCTGCCTCTCGTCACCCTCGTTTCGACGACGTGACATTCGATCAGTAATTGCGCCAAGTATGGTATCCAAACCACACCATATGCAACCAGTCAGAGTTAGCCGAGTGTCTGACGGATCAGAAACTGAATCCGATGATGAACCCCTGGTCCCGGTTATGTCTGTGACTGGAAGCAACCCCTACTCGCAAAGCGAGCCGCTTGAGGCGCGCCCAACTTTCCGACTCGGACTCAACCAGAAACATCTCGGCCCTCTGGTCTTAGACCAACGGAAACACGTTCGAGTGCCCTCCACGATCAACACGTTTCTGCGAGATTATCAGCGAGACGGCGTCAAGTTTCTGTATGAAAAGTTCAGGAATTCAGTCGGTGGTATGCTCGGGGACGACATGGGATTGGTGGGTGTCATTTGGAACTCGGGTTAGAAGAATCGGATGACCTTTGACGTGCTCATCGGGTCTTCTCTTCGCTTGATGCCAGGGCAAAACGATTCAAGTCATATCATTTCTATCGGCCATTATGAGGAAAACAGGCATGTCGAAAGATGAATTCCGGAGAAGGGACCACGTTGCCAAATTGCAGGACTCCGAGGAGTGGAGCAAGTTTAGGAAGTTGCCGCCTGCGAACGATATGTGGCCAACCGCTTTGATAATTGCGCCCAGTTCCGTGGCAATGAATTGGCAACGAGAACTGGAAATTGTGAGTCCGAACTTTATTTGCGGATGGGTCTCGATCAGGCACTGATGCTCCAGGGTCCGCCGATAGTGGGGTTACTTCGAGGTCGGAATGTACATCGAAGGCCCCGCTAAGCGCAAAGATGTGCTCAAAGACTTTACCATGGGCCGACTGGACATCAGTAAGTCGTACACACGTCCGACTTCCCAGGATCATAATATTCATTTCGTTTAGTCGTCACGACGTTTGAACTTGCGAGGGATGATATCGAACATCTATGTGATCAGCACTGGTCGTGTATCATTGTTGATGAAGTCCATCGAGTGAAGAACCCGAAATCACGGACGAGCAAGACGTTGAACATGTTTCAATGTCCTGTTCGCCTGGGCCTGACGGGTACGGCCCCCGAGCCCTTTCGTTTGTGGTTCTCGCACGCTGATGGAAAGTAAACCTTCTAGGCACAGCCATCCAGAATAATTACACCGAGTTCTGGACCATGCTGGACTGGGCGAACCCTGGGGCGCTTGGGACGTTGAAGGAATGGACCAAATACGTCTCGAAGCCACTGGGGATAGGCCAGAGTAAAAACTCGAAAGACGTCGAGAGAATTAGAGCCAAGGTAGGACCGGCATCTTTCGCGGGTTTGATCAATACGTGTAAACCGATTATGCAGAAAGTCGCAATTATCCTCAAAGACAAACTGTTGCCTCAATACTTCAAGCGCCGGTACGTTAGGATTCCTACTATCCATACCCCAGCTGACCTTGCCCGATAAGGACGAAGGATATTATCAAAGCTCAGGTAATGACCGGTCGTTCTGCCGATTCGGAGACAGGTGTTCACGTCTTTTACAGCTCCCGCACAAATTCGACCGGGTGGTCTTCTGTCCTCTCACCGAAACTCAGACCGCCGTGTATGAACGGTTGATTCAAACCCCAAATGTCCAGAATATCCTGCGCCGGAAGGAAGAATGCGATTGTGGTTCCGAAAAGCCGTACGTCTAGTTCCCCCAACTACTCAGACCGAGAGATTCAGAGAACTCCATCCGTTCAGCCGACACAATTGTCATTACAAGATGGACCTTACAGACATTTTCCGATACATGGCCACGTTCATCAAGATATCGAATCACCTGGCACTGATCCTGCCTGGTATGTGCCCGGCACCCACTCTCGGTCAAGTATTTTCCTGACCTTCCCGTAGCGGACAAGGACTCAAAGGACCAGGTTTTTAAAACGGTTCCGTCTTCAACCCACCGGCTAATACGACCAACAGAGACAGCGAAACCGTGAGATAGCACAACTGGCATTCGCTGATCGGATTCCCCTTTGGGGGGTCTCCATTCACCTCGAAGAACATTGCGGCAAGTGGAAGGTAATCGTCGTGGCATATTGCGGGCGAGTCGCTGCGCTGACACCAGACATCATAGGTCCTGCAGACCTTGCTGAAGGAATGGCACAAGGACAAGTCCAACAAAGTATTGATCTTCACAAAGTCAGTCAAGCTGTTGGAAATCCTCGAGTATCATGTCGAATCCCAGAGTGGGTGGTATCTCCAGATGGCTTGTTTTGGGTTCTTACGTCCATTTAGACTGGGGTCATGAGCGGCTGGATGGCTCAACGGACCAATCCGAACGTACGCGGTACCTACGCCGTCTATAGTCAGTTCACTGACCCGTCTCCCCATTCCAGGTATGCCCATGATTGACAGATTCCACAAGGATCCGGAAAAGTGGATTTTCTTGATCTCTACGCTTGCTGGGGGTACAGGATTGAACCTCGTTGGGGCGAACAAAGTCGTCATCTTCGGCAAGTTTCCCCTTTTCTCGCTGGCGGCTGTGACTCACCGTTGCGTAGACCCAAACTGGAGTGAGTGTTCACGTTCCTTCCATTTGTGTCTCCATGTGGCCTCCAAGGCTAACCTCAACAGATCCCGCTCACGACCTACAAGCAATCGACCGAGCCTTCCGGATTGGCCAATCTCGTGATGTCGAGGTGTTCCGACTACTGGGCGCGGGTTCTATTGAGGAGTTGATGTACGCCCGACAAGTGTACAAGCAACAGCAAATGCGCATCGGATACGATGCGAGTATTCAAACTCGGTCGGCAGCTCCCCCCCTCGACCCCATCCCCTCTCGCTAACCCCGTGTAAACCCAGGTATTTCGAGGGTGTTCAGAACGACAAGGAGCGCCAAGGAGAGTTATTCGGTCTTCAAAATATCTTCAAGCTCCATAAGGATACCCTGGCCACCAAGATGGCAGTAGGTTACCTCATCTCACCTTCGTCCTTCGTTGTCCAAGAGTTTGTTCGACAGATCGAAGAAGCACATCTCGCAGACCTTGACTGGGCACTCGCGAACATGGGAGGAAGTGTTTCGAAGAAAGACGCGAACGAAATCCATGCCGCGGAGAAGAAGACGAGTGGCCAAGAAGGGGCTAGTAATTTTACCAAAGAAAAACGGTCGGCTCAGACTAATTTTTGCTCCCTCAGGATGACTTCAGTGGATTCGGGGCGTTCTTGCTGGACGAAGGTGAGTCTGAGACTAATCTGGTCCTGGGAACTCTGCTGAAACTCCACGAATCTAGACGACGCGACGCCAACTCCTCCGACAGAAATTTCCGTAACCTTGAAGAATATTGGGATCAAATACAGTCACGTAAATGATCGAATCCTTAGGGACAACCCTGTACAAAGGGCAAGGATTCAGAAGGCCGAGAAGGTCGGTATCTCGGATCGACCACCCCAACAACCCAACCTTACACCCTAACTCCGCACCGTAGGTCCAACGAGAAGAAAGGAGGAAGAGCGCCAAAGGCAATGGAGAGCCGGAAGCTCCGGTTTGGCCCCCACGACGCCGGAAGAACCATGGGAAAACCAAACCATCGGACCTGTAAGGAGAAATCACCACCCCTGTATCTCTCAACTTACGATCAAATTTCTCCAGGGTTTCCAGCCGACGAGACGCCATTCTCGGCCTTGGTCTCATCAAGGACGCTTCGGAAATGCCTCAGTTCGCGGAAAATTTGTGAGCGTGTTTCCTACTGCCACCCTCGACAGAGCTGGCTAACTTGTGATCGACCAGCGTTACAATGTCAGAGGAGGAACAGAGCGAAGTGATAGCTCAATTGAACGAGTACCGTAGGGCGGTCGCACCATCGTTCGTCAATCAGACCATGTTCTATCGTTAGGGATTTACGTACTGTACTGTGGGTGTCTTTGATTTGTTTCTGTATATTAGCCGCGATCACTTGGATCTACCCTGCACATTTTCCCAGTACACCCGTAGTTCAGCGGCATCTTGGTAAGAGCTAGAACGCTGGCGGCTCTAGAGTGACAGTCGGTGTTCACACGCTACAGTACCCCGACGCTGGGCTTCGTACCGAATCCCGATGTGCTCTTGGCACCTTGCGCAAAGCGCCAGGATGGTATCGATGATCCCATTGGTCGAATTGAAGGCGAAGGGGTTCAAGTAGGCGGCGTGGGTTCTTCGCCACAATTCCCTTAGCGTTTTAGGGGCAGGGAACATCTGTCGCGGGTGTCTGCATGGAACTCATTCCCACCGACTGTGGGTCACCCGGGCGGTGTGCGAACCATATCATAGTTTTAGCCCAAGAGGCTAACCATCCAAGCTCAAGTTTTATCAAGTCGTGCCTGGTCTCGCGTACTGGTCTGCGAGACGAGAGACCGCACCGGTTACGAAATCAAAACATGGAGACATCCCCAGACAATGACCGTAAAAATGAGCTGGTCCTGATATAAGCCCCGGAGGTTACACGTCAGAATGTGGTACTAGATGTCCGAAATGATTAATCTTCCAACATCTCATCCTCCCCATCTCTGGCCTAGACGGTGGTGGCGTTAGCACGAATACGGCAAGATAATAGTTCCACACACTCACCTTCTCCACAAGTTTTCGTTTTTTGTCCCTTGCCTTCTTCTGTACCTTCATGTATTTCCCTAGCGGTGTCTCCTCAATGTTCAACCCCTCTTCCCATTCATCGACCTCTTTCGTATCCCCCGGTCCGAACTTCACGCTCAGCCTCTGCTTTTCGATCACCTTCGCGCTCTCCTCAACCCTCTCCACTATGCTCTTCACCATCCCAACTTCTTTTGACTTTGCTGACCCGCCGGATATCTTACCTGCCTTGAGAGCTCGACGCAGAGTGATAATGATGGGGGTTACAACTTCTGGAAAAGCGATACTGCCTATGATTGGTCTAGTTGAGAGGTAATCACCGAGAAGATAGGTAGCCTCCTCGATCAATCCTTCTTCGTAGACACGAGTCCGTAGAAGTTGCTGAGGTGCACGAATATTTGTTTCCATGTCTAACGGTCGGAGTGTGGAAGATTTTGGCTTTCCTGTACTCAGGGTAGAAGTGATGATGGGCAGAAGGTAGGGGGCGAGGGGAATATAAGTATGGGTGTGTCGAACGAGGTGAATCAGGGACTTGATCAAATGGAAGTGATAGGGATACGACCGGGAATTCGAGATGAGCTTGACAGCACCGGTGGTCACCTGAACCAGCGGGTAAACCAAAGGAGCCAGCTCACTTGCCTCTCCGCCACGCTCGGTTTTAGTCTCAGCACCGCAAGCTCGGGCTAACACAAGGCTCCAGAAATCAACACAGTGTACGTATTGCCAGTTGTAAACTTGCTTATATGCTTCCTGTGGGGCTCTGAGTTGATTATTGCGAGACCCGGCGATCGAAATCGATACGTGCCTTCGTTTGAACTTTAATGCTTTGTCTTAGTAAGATCGCTAGTTGACGAATGTACTTGAACGCATGCTGGTAGGCCGTACTGTGGTCAGCAATGTAAATCTCAGACGCAGAATTCTTCATGAGGTTGATGAAAGGTAGTGAATGCACAGTCGTGGACTTGCAGGCGCTGACAAGTGTTTGATATACACCCTAAGGAGAAATCCAAAGTTGGTCTGGTAACATGGTGCCTAGGTAAGAACGGCATATCGAACCTTGAAAACAGAATCGATGATGGATTCGCCGCCAGAGCTGATGAACTTTCGAATGGCGAGAATTGCAGCAATTCGAACGCGATCCTCCGCTGTCGACCAGGTTTCCAGGCACGACTACAACATCTTCAGCTGATTTTGGGGTCCCGGCGGATTCTCGCTCCTACCGTTAAGAAGGCTTTCACAGTCTTACGACTAGTGATGATATATGGAATAACCTTGGTAATTTCCAGATACGCAGTATGGAGTAAGTCGGCATCCGCGAGTTGCGAAATTAGGTGAATGGCATTGTGGAAGTACGCCAGTATAAGTTTCTGCAGTGTCTTGAATTTCGTCGTCTGAGTTGGTTGTTTGCTGAGAATCGTTTGGGTAAGCTGGAACCCTTGCGACAGAAGCAGTGCGTACAACTTCCCGTTGGCCATCTCCTTGTAGGGGACATGGTGTTGCAGTACGATTGGGGTGTACTTCAGCGTTGTTGTGACGAGTTTATTATAGACTGGCAATGTCTGTCGATACGCCTTCCCGTGATGCAGGAGCGCTGCTTACTCAATGAATTGTCAATCGTATATGCCAGGACCCGGTCTTCATCGTTCATGTGTGCGGCGGAACGGAACGCAATTACGAGTTTTCTCCATGCCCGAAGTGAACGGTGCTGTCAACACACTAAGTGTCTCGAATTTGAAAAGTAGATGGTCGGGTACCTCCAACAAGCTCTTTTGCCACCGTTGAAGCTGCTTCTTGGTAAGTACAGGAGCACCTTTGGTTTCCTGGGCTTCATTCATGTCTACGTCCTCCCCTTCGTTGTCTTCCTCCAACCCGACGTCCTCGCCCGGATCGAACTCAAGTAGCTCTCTGTCGTTTTCTTGTAGATACTTGTAGAACTCTGGGTCTTTTTTGGCAAGCTCAGAAAGCTCGATGAGATGAGCAGCACCCTCATCTAAATTTCATTGTGAGCAACACCGAGGGGATAGAGAATACCGATGTCCCGCGTACCATCGGGTTCATCGACTGAAGGCAATGAGTCGTCATCCTCGAATTCCTCTTCATCTACCCCCTCTCCTTCATCGGAATAAGGCCCCTCCGGATCTTCTCCCTGAAAACATTGAATTCGGGGTGCATAATGCAGGAGGACTGCGTACCTCGTCGCTGCCCTCTTCCATGAAACCAGCACCGAGGAAATCATCAACAGAAATCCCCTTCAACCTACCAAACAGGAAGAAATATGCCAGACATTCAAGCACAAAGGGACCACCACGTACTTGTTCCCGGTATCCTGCTCGTCTTCATCTGATTCGGGTACCTTGGCAAGAGGCTGAGACTTTCCCTTGTTTCCCCGCCGTTTCTCAAACTTCTTTTTTGTCTGCTGGTGCTTGTGACGAGCCTGAATCGTCTTCTTGAGTTGGCCGCTCGCCGCAAATTTTCGCGCCGATTTTGCAGCTTTTTTGCCCATCACGAACGTCGGAGAGCGGATGGACGGAAGAGAAATTTCGAAGTGATCGGGTCCCGGTCGGCTAACTCGCTCTCCTCCGTGTCATCGACACCGATACCCCGAGGTCGCGCACGAGTCAAACGCGCCATGGCTAGCCGTGTATTGCGTCCACAGCATCTGCTAGGCTTGGGCGTCCCGCGTGCATCACAGCGACTATGGAAGAAGCAACCGCTTCGGGGGGTCCACTCACAAGTTGTTGATTCCCCATTTGCGTCTCAACTTGATGCTGTCGATATATTGGTCAAGAACCCGGGCCAGGAAAGTAACCCGGACGGCACTTCGTTGTATTCTCTGTTCGTATAAGTTCCTTTAACCTGGTGACAATCCTAACCTCTGTTACAGGAGATGGCGTGGTAACAAGTCATCACATGCGGTCAGCACTCTACCAGGGAAAGATAGAGAGGCCATGGGTTTTCTCGAACAAAAGGTTGAAGATTTAAAACCTATGGTTTCCGGTAATGTGAGCGGGTATTTGGAAACTTCCTTCCGCAAGGACGCTGATACCCCAAAGGATGATGCTGACCCCGCATATGGTCGTTATGAGCCGGTTTACACGGAAATGGAACTTTTGGATGTCTACCAGGACCTTCTCAGTACCCAAGTCCAAGCACCTAAGTCAACGGGATCAACCGCAGACGAGTTCGAAGAACGAGTGAATGATCGAAAATTATTGCATTCGCTCATCAGCCGACTCGACGAGCATTCACCCCCGGAACCAGGCGATCCTCATGCAGTGGAAATCGATTGGCAAGACCTTGCTATTCGTTATCGGAAACCCGTCTCTCAGTTGGCTGCCATACTCCAAAACTCGGATGCCATGACGGAATACCCTGACCCTTCATCCTCAACGACCAAGACGAAACAGCAAATCCTACCGTCACCGCTGGAATGGGAAGCACTGATTCGGGAATGTGTGAGTTCATTGCAGGATGAAAGTTCTGTGATCTGAGTTTATTTTTCCAGGTCCGTGTAAACGACGGGGAATCTGCTGTAGTATCGCTCGTCTTGATGGAGGTCCGCTGTTCCCTTGATGTATGCAGCTAACATCCTATAACGTTTTTGCAGAAAGCCGGGTTGGAGCCGGATGAAAATTTCGTCACGCCTGTTGTGGCCTTCTATGCTCGTGCGGGCGATGTTGCAAAAACGGAGTCCATCCTCTCTCGTTTTGTAACAGGTGTGGTCAAACTTCATCTGAGTCGCTGACGCAACCTCACCATAACGACCGTTAGGTACTCCTAACTCCTCCCAGCGACATCAACATATCAAAGCACACATCAAATCGACACCCCCAGACACCATACCACTATCCGCTCTATCCCTCCTCCACAAGTACGAAAACATGAATCTTGCGCCTCCCATGAAAACCTACACCTCTCTCATTTCTGCCCTTACCTCTATCCCGTCTTCTCTCGCTAAAGCGCAGGCTTGGGACCTTTTCTCACACATGCGTTACGTGGCCCACCCAACTCCCGATGCTGTCATGTATAATACGATGATACTAGCCTGCGCCCGCGCTCCTCCCTCCGGAGGAACTGGTGATTCCGAACCACAGAGGGCGTTGGATCTATTCACGGAAATGACGGTGGATAATAACATCCCGCCTACCCGAGATACGTACACCGCCGTTATCCTCGCATGTGCTCGGTTAGGAGAGGCGACATTCGTCAACGAGGGTTTCAGACTCGCGAAGGAGATGTTGGACGGACATAGAGACGCTCTTGGTCGTCCTGCCTTCACGCCGAACGACGCGCTATTCCGTGCTCTACTTCAAGGTGCGAAGAGGATGAGGGACCTTCCGCGAGCGAGGTGGATTTTAGCAGAGATGGTCCAAATCATCATTCGACAGCACCATGCTCGTGTTGATGATGGAGTGGAGATACCTGAACATGATGAGGTGGCGCTTACGGAGAAGAATATGGTCCATGTATTCCATGCCTATGCCTCATACCAGGTTCCTTTCCATCGTTCTGTGACACGAGTCGCGGAGGGTCGGGGGGCTGCGGTTGAAACATCACAAGAACCCACTTTATCCGACCCAGCTGAGGATTCGACTGACGCCATCGAGACAGGAGAGACCAAGGGGGATGCGGACAAGGTTGCGACTGCAGAAAAGGATCCAAGGTTCAACTTGATTCCCCCTCAGTCCCGCGAAGAAGTCTTGGCGGAGGCCAAAAACATTTTCGAAGGTATCCTTTATGACGCTCGACGTTCACAACCAGGCCCCCTTAAAAATTCGGGCAACCGGTTGCCGATGTTGTTCAAACGTGTTCACGTCTCTACTAAATTGGTCAATGCCTATCTCTCGGTCCATTACAATCACGGAAAAATAGGTCGGACCCAGAGCTTGTTCAAGACTATATTCGGGGAGATTGGCGTGAAGAGGAACTTCTTCTCGTACGTGGAGGCGCTGGAAGCATGCAGCCGTTGGTCAGACGTCAAACCTAGGCGGCGTCAAGTGTTGAAATTCGCTGAGGAAGTTTGGGAACTGCTTCAGAAGGACGTGAGCGTCCACGATGAGAGGTTCAACGTCCGGGTTCGGTTGATTGAGAGGGCGAACGTCGCCTTGATACGGGTCCTTGCTTCGTGAGTTTTTTATACCTTTTGGCACATTTATCGCTGACTCTCCCTATCCCTAGGCTCAACATGCTAGACAAGGCAATGGAACAGGTCAGACTGTTCGCGCAAACATTCACTCCCAAGGCACTCCTCGCTCTCCCGACCCCTACAAAACCTCCCATCCGTTCGACCCACACAATTCTTTCTAACTCTAACCCCGATCAGAACATTGACACCCCCACCATCCCCGTTTCCTCCGCGTCCTCGATCTTGTCTAATATCGGGGGGCGCCCGCTGGTCCGGCTCACCTCAGATACGGAACTGGTCGATGACACTGTTCCACCATTCCTCACCTTCAAGGACGTCGAGCTCTTGCACCACCGTTTGGTCGTGGCGAATCGATTGGCCGACGTCAATTATCTCAGGTGGCTTCTCGAGTCGTATTCAGGATCGCTCAGGAGGAGGAGGGAACGGGCACTCGAGCAAGGTGTTCCTCATTCATCGTCTGACTGAAGGGCCGACCCCCCTCCTTCGATGACTGTGCCGGAACCTGGGAACTAGTAGACAGGAGCGGCACAGCTTAAATTAACCTATCCACTTATCTAATGGGACTACACGATAAATTGAACGACTGAGGTCAAAAACAACACATGCGTACTCAGACGGGAGTATTTGTGAGTCGAGATCACGTGATGGACGTCGCTTAAATCGACACACCCGACCGAGTCAAATAAAAAACCAGCGAGGACATCATCTCAAGTTCGGATATCCAGCTGTACGACATCTTTCCGAGCATCGCTATGCCTGGAGACGAGACACGACAACATCACTCCGACGAATCTGACTCGGAAGTCGAGGAGGAAGAGGAGATCCCTCTCGTCGAAGTGGACGTCACAAAGCTGACTGCACTCTCTCCGGAAGTAATTTCAAAACAGGTACGCCCACGTTTGCTATAGCTTTTGTATGGTGACTGACCAGATATGACGGGTTAGGCCACGATAAACCTAGGTATGCCTCGCATTTACTGGTCAAATTAGCCGATCTCTCGCAGTTGTGTCGTTGACCTGCTTCGTGGAATAGGCACAATTGGACATGTCGCCCACGGGAAATCGACGGTCGTGAAGGCCATCTCGGGTGTTATGACCGTCCGTTTCAAGAACGAGCTCGTCAGAAACATTACAATCAAGCTGGGTTACGCCAACGCCAAGGCACTAGCATCTCATCCCCTCGTTCATGACCCTTTGATCCTGATTGCTGTGGTAGATCTACAAATGCGAAAATTCCGCTTGCCCGCGGCCGGGCTGCTACCGATCTTATCGTTCGGACAAGGAAGATAACCCTCCATGCGAGCGACCGGGGTGTGGAGCCAGGATGAAGCTGGTCCGACATGTGTCTTTCGTTGACTGTCCTGGACACGACATTCTAATGGCCACGATGTTGAACGGTGCTGCCGTCATGGACGCTGCCCTGTTGCTAATTGCCGGAAACGAAACGTGCCCCCAACCGCAGACATCAGAGCATCTTGCCGCCGTCGAAATTATGAAACTTGAACACATCATCATTCTCCAGAACAAGGTCGATCTCATCAAGGAGGCACAGGCTCTGGAGCACCAAAAAGAGATCTCTGCTTTCGTGAAAGGTTGGTATGGTTTTTTTTGAGGATTTTTGACCCATTCGCTGACCACCCAATAAGGAACCGTCGCCGAGTCCTCTCCTATCGTCCCCATCTCGGCACAGCTAAAATACAACATCGATGCTGTGAACGAGTACATCGTGAAAACTATCCCCGTCCCATTACGGAACTTTACCTCCGACCCACGGCTGATTGTCATCCGCTCATTCGATGTCAACAAACCTGGTGCCGAAGTTGATGACCTAAAAGGTGGTGTCGCTGGTGGCTCCATCCTCACTGGTGTTCTGCAGCTCGGCCAAGAGGTTGAGATCCGACCTGGTATCGTCACAAAGGACGCGCTGGGCAGGAACAAATGCAAACCTATCTTCAGTCGAATTGTCTCATTACATGCCGAGAGCAATCATCTCCAGTTTGCCGTCCCGGGTGGACTGATCGGTGTTGGCACCAAGATCGATCCCACTCTCTGCCGCGCGGACCGTTTGGTCGGACAGGTGCTCGGTGCTGTCGGAAAGCTTCCAAAAATCTTCACTGGTATGTGACACGTTGTTTGTTTCTTGGGCCTCCGCTAATGAATTGTTGCGACATCAGAACTAGAGATCAGTCTGTTCTTGCTGCGAAGGTTACTGGGAGTAAAAACAGAGGATAAGAAACAGACCAGGGTGTCGAAGCTCGTGAAAGGCGAACTGCTCCTCATAAACATCGGCTCGACATCCACAGGAGGACGTGTTCTGAGTGTGAAAGCGGATCTAGCGAAGATCCAGTTGACGTCTCCTGCCTGCACGGAGATCGGGGAGAAGGTTGCGTTGTCGAGGAGAATCGAAAAGCACTGGCGACTAGTTGGTGAGCATCTTGCTTGGTCCACTATCTGAACGCCACTGACCGCTTCGCTCGCAGGTTGGGGAAGTGTTCAACGGGGAACTGTACTTGAAGTTGACTAGACTACGACTTGACTGTATTTCTGTGTACAGAGCTCCACATCCTGTATCGTTATCTCGGCCCTGCCGTGTATGTGCAGACCTGTAGAGAAGAACATTTGAGAGCCTTTGAGGAAGGCGCAAGGGCCCAGGAGCGGGAGCAATCGTGAGATCGTGAGAAACACGTCACATCAAGAGTCGGTGTGTCGGAGCCAAATACTCACTTTCGCCAACCAACAGTTGACTTTCGCTCGGTTACGGGTGCATAATGAGCGAACCATGGGTTCCAACTGTTGATGACCTCAGGGTGAGCGGTGTATCCACGTACGCACGAGCAACGCTGCTTACGGGGATCGCATAGGTTAAGATGTGTTACATATGCAGAGAGGAGGAACGATATGATGGTGTGTGGCCCACAAATCTCTCCGCTCACTAGAATCATTGACTTGTCGACTCTTAGTTCCTGCTCAGGTGAAGACCAAATGGACTCACCCATGCCGATGCACTCTTATCGCTCACGGTGCGCCGCCACATCTCCATTCGCTTTCAGCTTCGGACTTAATGCTTTCCTACCACACGTGCTACCAGAATCTTGTCTCCTTCATTGGATCCAAAGCTCACAAGAAAACCAAGCACGGGTCGAAAAAGCCTTCAAATGCCCGCAGTGTGGCGCAGACTACGAGATCGAGAGTGACAACCCCGTGGCGCTGAGGCTTTTGAACAAGCTGAATAAGATTTTAACGAGTACGGGCAAGGTTGCTACGTTAGTTGGAATGGGGACCACCATCTTCACGTTTGGAACGTGTGCGTCTGTTTCTTCCGGGACAGAACATCGATTAACCCTTTATTGGAAACACAGGTATCTACTTGATGTGCACTTCTTATGGGGCTTGGGCAGTCCGCGAGTTTTTGGGTCGGGAGATGTGAGTTTATAAGACGGCGCTTTGAGAGTCACCAACTGAACGATTGTAGGTTCGATCTCATCCTCACCGAAGACCCAGCAAATTGGCCATGGCACGCATGGTTGAACCTTCCCCTGATCCCTTTCAGTCTCATCCTGTCCCGAACCTCTTTGTGGCGTGGCACCGTGTCACCCATTGTTCCGTTGTTCCTTGCCTGGCCCACAACCCTTCCCGTACGCGGGAAGAGGCTTGACCCTCAAGCATGGTTGCGAATTCAACGAGCTTCACCGTCTCTCCGTTCTTTGCCATCCTTGATGAGTTGGCCCCCCGCACCGATTGTCGCGACCATCTTCTTGCCCCTTGTCCAAAACGTATACCGGAACCTGTTCTCGAGGTTCCATCACTGGGTATTGAACTCGGAACCTTCTTCAGAGCCCCCCGCACCAATATTCCCGTGGCGGCTTGAGATACGGTTCGGACAGGACGCCGAAGAGGCTGCTAATGAAGAGCAACCACGCGAGGAAGAAAACCGGGCTAACCAGCAACGTAACCAGGAGGGAGATGGCAACCAGGACCCAGTAGCCGCCGCAGAACGTGTCCAGAGCGTTTCGAGTGCGTCTGTTGGAAGGTTCGTTGGCGGAGCGCTGCTCATCCCTCGTATCTCCAACCTCATGGGGTCGCTGTTGTTTCGGTTATCAAAACGCTCGGACTTCCTTCGGAGAATTTTGGCTATCCGACCTCCGCTGAAGGAGAGGTTAGATGGATTTAGTGCAGGCGAAGTGGGATCCATTCGTGATTTGGGCAAGGCAGCGAAAACGGCACTCAGGGTGTTGGTTGGAGGAACTAGGACCTGGACTGAGGCTGACCCTGTTTGGTACGCATTTTAGGACCCCACCTCGCTGTTCTCTTACTGATCTGTCCGCCTCACGCATTTGCTAGGTGGCGAAACTCTGTTGGACTCGGCATCTTCGTTGTGGTATGTGCGGTTTGTTCCAGATAACCTCGTTCCATCATTGACACTGTCTTAGTTGAAGGACTGTGTCAGCTTGCTGCACCTCTACCTCACGAAGCGGGAGATCCAGACCAGGAGAGTTAAAAACAAGTCCTTCAAGGGAATTGACATCAGGGAGTTGGACCTGATTCTACCCCCTCCGATGACTTTGTTTTGAGGTTGATACCGCTCCACTATGTACTGCTTTGCCAATGACACTAGACTCCTTTCTGCACCGCTCACCCTACGTTATGCTCCCGTGCTCCGTTGGGGAGGATGGCGCGATCTACCAAGTCACTGGTCATTATGAGGTCACAGCGCCCCACTTTGGGGGAAATATAGCCACTGAGGTGAGGTCAACTCCTTTCACCTAAGTATAATCACAACTATCATCATGTCTCCGGGCGACGGTAGGACGTCCTTTCTTCTGGGTTCTGCGACTAGTTTATCGATTGTTACCCCCAGCTAGGTTTCCAGATCTTCACGAGGACGATTCGATTCCTCCTCCTGCAACCAGAGAAAACCCTGGTCAGGTAACACATCCCGTACCTCTCTGGGGGAAGTTTCTGACTGACCTTTTCTTCGCCAGGTTTATCCAAAAGTCAACCCCTCTCGTGGGCTGCTTTCCCGGTCACCGTTTGGCGTGTTTTTTTAATTCATTCCCTTTTCACCTAGCCACGCGAAGCGGGTCAAGAGGACGTGGTAGGGAGAAAGAGGTTTCTCCCAACAGGTACCATGGTAACCCTCACCATTTCCAGTCGGGGTTGAAGAGACTGGACGATGCTCTGAATGACGTCATTACCACGATCGAGCAGGAAGCCACCAACCTCGGTCGCACGGGAGATGAAGATGAGCTTTTAATCAAGTTCAAGGGGTGGAGACGAGAGTTGAGTGCTGTGCAGACTGGTGCTGGAGATAGGATAGGACATGGGTTTGATATGGGTGATGGTGTCTCCGCCGAACTGGGAGGTATATTCACAGATTGAGATTCTAAACAGTGCCTGCATGCGAAAAACTTGAATACAGCGCCCTAATCGTGACTTGGAACTTTTCTTAACCATCTCCTATAAGCGACTCCCCAATTCTGTGGGTCTAAACTTCGACTCGGCACCCGTGAGAACCCGAATTCGGATTGCTTGCCGCTCACGAGTCCGTTGACCAACTTTTGGCTTCGCTAAACAACAAGGTGAGGCACCACTCCGCATTCGGAATCAAGTATGAATCCACAGTGAGCAAGTTCGCTACCCAGATCTATCAATCCTACCCCACGTCGGCTCGCACGCCTGGATACCGAGTTGCGGTTCACTATCGACGCGATCCGGCCGGTGAACCGACTCCATCAGGAAATCGTGGAAAGTCCGATAACCAGATAATAATCGAATAAAACACCATGCGAAACTGGTAGGGCGCCATATTAGGGTACAACGCGTTATAATCTCAGTCTTAAGCGCCGGCGAGGAAATTGACAACGGGTTTTAGTGGATTATAACGAGTTACATGGGGTTACAAGCCCTTACCGGGGAAGCACCTCGATCACCACGAATTGCTGATGGACTCCCAACCGAAGCCCTGACCGAGATTTTCATACATCTGCACCCTCGAATTTTTCATCGCTATCTCCCATTGATACGTGCAACGCATGTGTGCCGTCATTGGAGGAATGTCATTTCGTCTACGCCAAGTGGTTGGGCATGGGTAAACCACAAACGGGCTGAACCCCTCCCTCTCTCACTACGACTTTCTGAAGCCGCGCCCATCGAAGTCGAGGTTTTGAACCTCGAGAGCTTCAGCCACGGTTTCGTAGCTATCCTCCTCCCACACTGCGCAAGGGTCGCGACTCGTGGCTACTGTTCCCAAGTCGTCAACGGCTTCGTTGTGTGCCTAACCTCCGCCTGCTTTCTATCATCGCCGAGTCGAGATTCACTCCCTACTAGTTACCCACCCTCTCCGGAGGCATGCCAAATTTGGAGAGCATGACTCTACCCTTCTCGTACAGCAAACAGGTTGTTCAACTCACCCATCTAACGATGATAAATATTACCGTTGAGTATTCAATATTCAGCGCTTACTGCGAATCCAGCAGCACCCCGGATCTCATGATCGGCACGAACGAGTTGAAACGGATTATCACCAACATAATCCCCGTCATGTGCCAACTTCGCAATGTCACCTTCGCCATGTGCACCAATTCCATAATTCAGGTCGTCCTCTCCAACTTCAACCGGGCCACCCATCTCAAGAGTATAACACTATTATAGTGCGATCACCCTGACCCCACTCACGACGTGTTTCACGCACTCCTCCTCTTCGCGAAAGGCACACTCAACGGATCGAATTTCTAGATACGGGCTTTCAAAAGCGGTCAAGTCGTTCGCGGTGGTTCACCGGAGTCACTATCGGAGATTCGTCGGACAAACGTCGAAATCCAACACAACTTCCCTGCATCGATACGGAAAACATACCCTCTGTATCCTTGAACCATCGTCCAGACCATCATCTGTCCAGAGGGAAGGAGAGATGGACGAAACGAACCCTTATTTGTATCGGTGGGGGGAGCGGGATTGGAAGAGGAAGCGTTGAAGTTGAGAGTCACCTCTTGTGGACCGGCCACTATGGTACTCAACAAGACCTTCGTCAACCTTCCCGCCATTGCACCACCTTGAGGCTGTGGAGAAGATAGGGTTGGGGTGAATGCCATCGCCTTCTTTCTAAAGTCTCCCTTAAAGTCGCTGTTGAGGTTGACGACCTTCTGGAGCAACAAGAGTGGCTTGTTGAGATCGAAAGAGGTGAAGTTTCTGGCATCGGTTGGAACTAATCGCAAGCAGCTGGGAGCCATGTTGATACCCGACGATAGAGTTGAAGTATAGACGCAAGAGAGAGGGCAAGAGTGTGCTCGAGGCGACGCAGATGGTGGTACGAGAGATAGGTGAGAAAAGTCAACCGCACCGACCTGCACCGACTTTTATACCAACATAACCCTAAGTTGGAAAATCCCGAGATGCTTAAGCGACAGTCAATCCGTCCTCAGTCAGTCAAGAGCTTGGACAGGTCATCAATCAGCCGAGAAAGCGAAACAGCAGAGGAAGCGACCAGGGTCAAAGGTGACAAAATCTTGTCCGGGGGTAGATGTCAATCGAGGGGGAGGTTGAACAACTGGTATGGAAGTTTCACGCTCCCCATACCATGACTTCTGAGGAGCATTGTCCTGAGGCTAGATATTGTCGACCGCAGTCAAGTTGCTATTGATACTGAGTAGAAGTCGTGAGAGCGCTTGTGGTTCGGGCGCTTACTTCTCCGTTACCCTGTCCACCCGGATTCCTGGTTCTTGCGGGGGCTGATTCGGAGATACCCTCCGGCTGCTTCGTAGTTCTCTGTATCGCAGAAAACATGTATTACTCCCCAGGCACACGGAATTAACCAATACGCGAATAAGAATACCATCGTCAGTGATGTAGAATTCTAACGACGGTGATCTGATGCAAGCGCAGAAAGATCATTCAACATCACTACTCTCCAGGTCCACCATACCGTCATTTTTAGAGGGTGATGCGGCCTCTCCGCCGAGTAATGGCCCCGGCTTGAAGACCGGCATGTCCTTCGCGTCGGGTTTTCTGTCTGGAACAGTAACGCAAGACCGGCTTTTCCCAGGCCTGGGCCCAAGGTCGATAGGTCTTGAGGTATGAGAAGCTGTCAATAGATCCAACTATGAAAAAACGGAGGATACATGATCAGCACACCATACAAAGCTGCAGCAACGGGCGAACTGAGGAAACGAATAGAACTGATCATTCACCTTCTTTTGCAACTCGGCGACTTCATGTTTGCTTTTTTGCCCTGCTTTGGAGGTTGGGTCAAAACCGAGCTTCCTGATCACATCTGCGGAGTAGGCATTCTTCCTCGGGAGGTGAGAACGTGAAGAGACTTCCTCCTCCTCGCTATCCGCTGGAAGGAGGTCTGGCTTCCATTGTGCGGACGGCGAATCGATATCCTTGGTAGCGCCCTTCCGACCAGATGCTTGCCTTGCTTTGATGAGTGCACGAGTCCCTTCCTTATCCTTCTCTAATAACGCCTTTAGGGTGAGATCCGCATCCTTTGCGGAGATGCGAGATGCTTTGGCCTGAGCCTCCCGTCCTATAGTCTCGCCGATGTACATTGACCGCAAGTCACTCGCCGAGCCGGGGACGACATGTCCGGAGAAGACATAGGTGGAACCTGATGGAGACTCTTCTGGCTTCAGGCCCCATTGTCGAGCCGGATCATAACCCTGTTTCTTCTTTGTGTTGTTTCCGAGTCCTGAAGTCCTGGATGAAGCGATAGACCCATTAATTAATTCGGATGAAACGACAGGTTATACTCACGCAGAAGAAAATTCTGCGCGACTGGCCCTCCGCCGTTCCACAGCGTTTTGGACGTGCCACTCGCAAACTTCAGAGACGCGCTTATCTACCCAGCTGCCGCATGATTTTCCGTCCTTCTTGACTGCCGGGCAGACCCCAAGGTCCTTTGCATACCCAATGACGGAAATGGACGCCTCCGACTCGGGAGTTACCGCAAGGATGTTCGTTGTGGGGTGAGGCGTGCTGCCCGAACGCTGTCGTCGTGTTTTCAGCGTCAGTGGCGTTGAATGTTGCGTTTAAGGATCGACCGACCTGAAAGGGTTTCAAGATCTTGGGGGTGAGGAGCGCGATCACCGCTCCCTCCCGAAGTTTAGACATGTGTTCGAAGGCGCCTTTACTTCCTCCTTTGTATATCTTCTTGGGCAGACCACCGCTATTGGTGTCCAGGGTGTCGAAGCTATCCGACTCGAAGAGCAACAAGGAAAGGAAAGCATCACCACGAATAACAGGTTTTCCGCCGTTGGCGCCAGAATCCGACCGGCATCCAAAATCGATAAGCTTCAGGTTGACGTATTTTTTTCCAAGTGGCTTAGGAGGAGCGTCACCAGAAGCCTTCCCCTTTCTTGTGTTTGACCTCCCCGGAAGCGGCTTGCCATTTTGCCCCATGACATCCTCCTCCTCGCGTTCAAGGCCAACGGGGGCTCGTGTGTGATTAATCGGCCCCCGCTCAGCTACCACAGCTATAGTGACCCATTCCCCGTCGACTGGGACCTCGTATCCTTGCTTGTCTGGGAGTAGCCGTATCACGGAGTAGAGCTGTGAGGGGGAAATATAGTACCTCCCCCGCAGGAAGTCGACAAATTGGTCGTGCGGAGTATTGCGCGATCTGTGAGGGAAGCGCTCCCGATATGAGAGTGTGGGCAATTACGTGAAACTGGAAGTGCATACGATAGTCGGATTAAGGAGTGGGGTTCAAACTTTTCAAAGTTCGGATCATCTGGAGTGTTCTTGTGCTGATATGGACCAGGTCTGAGCTTTTCCACCAGAACAAGACGTTCATCACGCTTATGTCCGTAATTGCCAGTGACCTGAGGTTCAGTCGGGTTTGCAACAGGCTCGGTGAACGATGTAAGTTTCTCGACAACTGTAGAACGCGCCGGTTCATTTGACCGTATTATTGGCTTAGCGACGGATTTAGCCGTGATATTTTTCGGCTTGGTGAGCGCCGATTTGCTCGAGGAAGCGGCAACGGGATTCGGACCATCGTCCACGGTCCTCCTTTTCTTCTCTACAACAAAGGTATCAAAGGACACAAGCAGATGTGAATGGCGGCCAACTTACTCGGAGAAGGTGTTGCAGGAGCAAGGGTGGTCGTTTCAGGGGCCTTCCGCTTAGGTGACCGAGGAGGCTGTGGAATCACGAGAGAATCAGATGAGTCAGTGAGCTGTGCCTGTAGCAAGGCTATTTGTTGGCGAAGTTCCGCCTGTCTGCGCTGCTCTTCTGCCCTCCTATAAATGTGAGACTCCATATAACGTTTGGGTGGCCAAACACGTCTCTGTGACGCGAGGGACGGGATCAGATGAAGGGTAGCACGTGGTTCGCGACAATGAATTTTGAATCACGTGACCCAATCATTATTACGTGTGAACCTTATGGTTGGAGCCAAGTGCCATGATTTGAAATCCCCTGGTTCTGGTGTTTCCCAACACCGTGGCGACGGAACAAAACGAACGTTTCGCTCTAAGATTGTCCCCGGTCACTGCTTACGAATGGGTGAGATGGAGCAGCGGGAAAGGGAGGGGAAGGGTGGCGGGTCCGGTGTGATCATCTGTTGGTGATCGGAGCGAGCGATGATCCTCCTCGTTCCCGTTCTGGACTTCGTGGCTTTCGGGAACATCCGTCGCTCACCGATTGTTAAAATGTTGGCCACCCAAATTCAATCCACCCATGCTGTGTCCATAACTCCCACCACCACCCGTTCCATTTTCCACCCCAGATCCCTTCTCCCCCCCTCTTTCCCCTCGTCCTCCCGCTCAACCCCGCGTTTTACATTCTTCATGTTACAGTCTTGCTCTCCGCAGCTCGACCTACGCACAGACGCGGCCAAGGTGGCCGTGCGCTTGCAATCGATACAGTCATTCATCGCCTCAGCCCAAGAGCTGCGTGCGACAGTAAGAAATTCCTCTCCCTCACAGCTCCAGGAACATGCGAAAAAGGTAGGGTCTTCCCCCTGGTCGGTTCGAGAAGCAGCGGTAACACATAGCATGAGCAGATAATCGCGTTGATAGAGGTAAGCGGGGGAAAGGTGATTCATGAACCACTTTACAAATCACCTCAACTAGATTGCCCGTGGAACACTGACTCGTGCTGGCATAAAACTACACACGTTCGCCTCGTGCCCTCCAAGTGTATCTGCACACAAGGAGGCCTACTTTGATCTTTTGCGAGCCCTAAAGGCCGCTTGCCACGAGCTGGACGACCCGAACCTTCGGCGTGAGTATCAAACTTCGCAACGCGGGTTCCTTTGAACCAACGTTTTGCCCAAATTCATCACAGATCGCATCGGCCAATTGCTGCTTCCTCTTCACTCCTGGTTTGTAATTCATAGAGGTGGTAGTTTATGCCAATGCCCTGGCGTGTCCTGTGCTGGTCACACTTCCTCAGCCCTCCCTCCTGGCCTCCGTGTACTTCGGCGCACGGCGTCTGCCAACCTGATTCAGAACGCTTCGTCTTTGATGCCCCGTAAGATACTGTTCCTGGAGTCGCACAATCGTAGGTTCTCACTGATTCCGACCACTTCTAAATGACAGCGCCGGATGCGTTCCCGAGCATCGCCCGTACGAAGGACCGCTCGAAAGACCGCTCGGACCATCCCTCGTACCCCTCAGTCCGATCAGCGGCTCAGCCCCTGATGTATTCTGCTTCCGCAGAGAATGCGGCTGACATGGAAGATGGAGGGGGAGATGAAGGGGGACTGAGATATGTCTATCGATCGCCATCCCGACAGAGGTTCGGGATCTTTTGCACGGGAAAACGGCAACACAGTTGAGGCGCTCCAAACCCTCTTCCACGCGTTCTCTTTATCGAAGGGGTATGGGATATGATTTTTGGGGTTCCATTTTTCGCCATATATTAGGGCGCCGTTCCGCCATGCTTGTTGCCGTGTTACGTGGCTCTCGGCGTTTAACACCGTGTATTTATACCGTATGGGTTCATCATGTATCTTGGTTAAGAGTCGTATTGGATTTACCTATGTCTAGACATCTTTTGCCCTTTCCCAGGGCGAGTGCCCACGTTCAACCTCAGGGGGACTGCAGGAGACAGCGCCGGTCGGGACCTTCATCCCCATCGACATCCCTGACGTTACCAACGTCAAACATCACCCTTCGTGACACAACAGCCTCCGGCTGGCGCCCAGCCGGCCTCCACCGTTCATCACCGGGTACGAGGGTATATGTGCCCTCTTGGGGTGTTTCGCACTTACGACCCTGGTCTTACAAAAGAGCGCATTCATCTTCCGTTTATGATAGCTTCTGTACAATGTATTGATGCCGTCCGACGTAATCGTGTTTCACGTATGGTCTCCGGTGTGGCGTGGGCTATCCGACAAACTGGGGTTCTCACGGTTGGACGTTAGAGGGTTACTCACGCCAAGCACGAGAATCGGCCGCCCGATGCTTTGCCAGTGCCAACCTGTGCGTTTCTCCGCAGGAAAAGGATCCATTCCCTCGGCAACCGCATATTCACAAAAAAAACTCTGTAGCATTCATCAAAATTGATATTGAAACTTGATCAATCATTTGCATCCTGCCCTCTTGATCGGTGCCCTCGTGACAGCAACCCTCCTGGTTCTGGCAGCATGGCCAGCAGCCAGTCCTGGGTACCCCTCGAACGACAGATGTAGGGAGGTCAATGGCTGGTGATGGTAGACTTGAACGAGAGGTGTGGTATCGACTTCCACCCTGTGTGATGTTTTCCTCGAGGTCACTATGAGTTACAGCTGCACGAGGAGTATACCCCGAAGGAGATCGGGGCTTGGAACGCAGAGGAAGAAAGCCAAACCATCGGCGCGAGTTCCGGGCGTTCTCGATCCTCCGTCTGGAAGCTTCCCTCTGACGAAGGAACGGACACTTATCACCATGAATTCCGGAGGGCTTCCACTCGAGCACCTGTAAGCGTGCCTGCTCCTGGAGGCTATAAGAAATAAAGTCACTGCCTACTGGAAATGGAATGATCAGCGACATGACCCCTCGCTTTGACCCGCGCCGATGTTCGTCGAATCACATTTGACCATTTGCGACGCAAAACCTGGTCTAGGCGTGCTTATTATAAATTTTCTATTCATCGGATAGTTAAAGATAGGCGAATGCGGTCTGCGTGGTCAATTACATCCCAGTGACGTCGAAAGCCAGGCAGCAGTGGGCTGGATGAACATTATTAGAGGAGCGGTCTATCGGCTACTAAACGGACTACATCACAGTGGAATTCTACACTTGATGCGGTCGCTTCCCTGTTGAGAGGCACTATGCGGAATAGGTGCTCTCCCCTGAGTTCCTTGAACGAGCACAACTATTGGCACAAAGCTTGCGGACAGATTCGTACGCAGGAAGGACTTCGGAATCACCCAGATGTGCACAATGACCCGCGTTCTCGCAATGACGGGACCTTAACCAACACGGAGCATGATTGTAATCCCCTCACGCGTAGTAATCCATTCCTACAGTCCCATTGACAACTCAGGTCGCAATTCTTTGCTACTCTCACCCTCCGCAGTTCCGCAGCCCGGCACTGGACCGCTTTTGGAGGTGATATTGATCGGTGGGGGGTGGTCGTCTTTGCGGGATAATTCTCTCTCCAACTACTCTCGTTCCGGTTCTCCCAACATTCTGGCCCATGATATGAAAGCTATATTGCTGGCGTACCAGCGTGCAAGATTTACACAATTTTGACATATTTTTGTCTCAACTTCCATTTCTTTCTGGTTATCGAAAATCACCCCATCACCGCCCACGTGGCTGTACCTGCCATCAATATCTTGAAGGTTGCTTCCGCTCGCCCACGTCATCCTCAATCTCAGTGTCGAGGGACGGGCGCATTCCCGAACTTTTAGTGCACCTCATGAAACGGAAGTACGTTGTCGGAGTATTTATCTATCGGATCGCTCTCGCTCTCCTCACTCGTTCGATCTTTCAACCGGACGAGTTCTTCCAGTCACTAGAGATCGCCCACAATGTCGTCTTCGGTTATGGAAAACTTACGTGGGAATGGCAACCCAATGTCGCTATCAGGTCTATCGTGTACCCGGCGTTGTATGTTCCCGTGTATTGGATCCTGCGTGTCACCGGGTTGGATACAACAGGGCTACTGGTATGTGAATTCCCGATCGTTCCGTAAAGCCCCAAGCGTCATACCTGAGCACGTCGTTAGGTGTATGCACCCAAAGTACTCAGTGGCGCCACTGCGGCACTGACCGATCTTTCGGTATGTGAATTGGCACGAGAAGTTTTAGGAGAGCGATATGTAACCAGCACAGTAAGCTTGTTTCATAATAAAGTTATACAAGACATGACACTAAACGAGGGTACATAGGCATTTCTATCGCTGACCTCCTTCTTCCATGGGATATCCTTGACCCGGTCGATGTCGAACTCAATGGAAACGTCACTGACGATCATCGCCCTGAGATACTATCCGTGGTCCAGTAGCCGGCTCCTTGACGGGTAATTTTGCGGGTTATCCTCGACATATGGAGGGTTGACGTGCCTCAGACAGCGGTCCCGCAAGTCTCTCCTCCTCGCCGCCTTGACCTGTGCTATCAGGCCCACATCAGCCATAACCTGGGTTTTTCTCTACAGTGTTTTACTCTGGCAGCTACGTCTCAGCTTATCGGCTGTTGGGCGGGTTCTCTCCCAAGTGGCTTACATCGGGTTCGTAGTTGGCCTTGCCCGAACAGTGACGTTCGCACTAACAGTCTAACCACAGCCTCAGTGTAACCGCCCTGATTTATTATGCAGACTCCGCCTTCTACGGACGACCAGTGTTCACACCTCTCAACTTCATACGCACGAATTTGTCATCGATATCGCTAGTATATGGAAGAAGCGCGTGGCACTACTACTTCACGCAAGCCATACCGATTCTGTGCGCGTCGAGCCTCCCGCTTGTCGTAAAGGGGTTGTACTTAGGTCTCCATGCATCTCGCCATTCTTCCGATTCCAAGGATTCCAAGTCGTCAAAGCCCATGACCGAGAGCCTCAGGACCCTGGCTGGAACGGTACTGTGGACAGTCGTGGTTTACTCCTTGTCCGGCCACAAAGAGTGGAGATTCATCCATCCGATGCTTCCCATTCTTCACATTTTCGCTGCGAAAGCTCTTGTGGAATCTTCCAAACCGAACATTAAGGAGAACCAATCCAGCGCTCGGGGAGACTTCTCGAGATTCCTCCGGACGGCACCAAAATTTCATCTCGCACTGCTCCTTCTTCAACTCCCCATTATCCTATATTGCATCACGTACCGTTCCAGCCCCCAGGTTTCTGTAATGAGTTATCTCCGGTCCCTCTCACAAACCGGTGGTCGGATCCGCTCCATCGGTTTCCTGATGCCATGCCACTCGACTCCCTGGCAATCACACCTACATAACCCTCAACTTGACCATCCTGGAAGGCTTTGGGCGATCGGATGTGAACCTCCGCTTCAGGGCCAAGACATCAATGAGTACAAAGACCAGACAGACGTGTTTTACGAGTCTCCTCTCGAATACCTGGAGACGCGATTTCCTCCGGACGTGGATTTGACTTTCCCGCCCTCCGGTTACCCCTCCTCTCCACCCGGTCTACCCAAAAAACAGGTCACCGGTGAAGAGGAGGCACACGTGGAGGAGAGAGGGAGGTGGAAGCACGAATGGCCGGAGTACCTTGTAATGTTCGGTCGTCTCCTGGACACTCCCGGGATCCGCGAATACTTGACGAAAACGATGCGGTACAAAATCGTTTGGCGGGCTGGGTACGGTTTCGACGAAGAACAAAATCGAAGCGGGGGAGTCTTCGTTCTCAAAGCGCCTTTTCATTATCGTCCCCTCTACCCAGCACCGGACGTAAATCGAAACGCGCATCACAACTGTGCTTGGGATAGTATCCACCATAATCACGAACGACTGACAGGACATCGTCATTAGCGCCCGCCACTTTCCCTCCCACGAGCATAACGTATATCCAAATTTCACTGCTTCGAACCACCTCGTGGTATGCGTGATGATAATAGACAGATTCCCAGGGTATTTTTGGTGGCCTATGCGGACATTCCACCTAGGATCCCCCTGATTAGAATATGTGATACAACATCGAACCAAATTCGATTCTGGGGATCGATGTTGTTATGGTTGCAATCGTTACAACTGTAGTAGAATTGTCTGTTGGTGGGGACGTCCCCAGCGATCCACAGAACTTGACAATCATCTCAGCCGCGGCCATTTACCAATTCCTGTTGATCTCGGACGTAAACTCGATCTGGGAAGCGCAGCCGTCGCGTAGAACGGTGGAATATACCGGTAACCTCGAAGTTGCCCTTGAATCAAAACGGTGGGCTGGTCGTCAACGGGTGATGGTGCTACGAAGGACGAGATTGCAATTGGCCATGGCACTACGGGATTGACGATGGCGAGGACGCCATCAAAATTCTCATTGCAAGTGAAGACACTATCCTGAACTACTTTCAGGCAACTACACTACTTCCTAGATTATGTACGAGGGGAAACGCACTGCGAGTTCCATGCTTTCGAAAATATAACCCTAGAACTTCCCTACTAACGAAGCCGAATGGGGGGTGAGGAGAGTAGGCCAAAATGGATGGGTGAGAGGAAGAATAATTCGCGGAACGCAGAGGGAACCGATCAAGAAGAGAAGTGAGAAACGATCGGGATTAACGCGCAGATAGAGACAGGGAGAAATAACGAAGGGTAAGCGAATGCGTAATAGACAAGAACCAAGACCTGCGGTACGAAGGGCTAGCGAACACATAGGCTGGAGATGATAAATTAAACGCGGATAGTTGCAAGTAAAATCAACACAACATGGCGAAGCCGAAGCCGGATTAAAAGCGCAGAAACGAAAAAGGGAGAGGAGCAAAAAAGATTGAGACCAAAGCGTACAAGGCTTGACCTTGATCGTGCCAGTTTGTACGAGTGAACGATTCTTGCGCACGAGATTTTGGGAAGAACCAGGAAATGAACTGCACTCAGTGACTGCCGTCGATAATGCTGCCGATGCTCAGGGGATTCCTCCTGCCCTCCACATGCGGACCTCGTCCGCCCGCGCTACCATCACCCCCGGAGCCAGTGGAATGAACAGAAATTGCGCTCAACGGACCGGGTGGTGGCGGACTACCTTGGGTCGCCCTCAGGGGTGCCAGTTGAATCCGATCATTACCTCTCATGCCTGGCCCACCCATCGACCCGTCATGGGATTGATGGGATTGATGGGGATGCTGTTGGTACCCAGAGTTCGGTGGAGGTAAGGGGAGAGTTCCAGATCCCCCTTGTCCATGGCCACCGTAACCGTTCGAGTTCGGCACACCCCACGTGTCACCAGGGTTGGGGTTGTATGGCGCATACCCAGTAGGAGGCGGAGGGGGTGGGTAATGTCTGTACTGTTGTTGTGCCTGGTGTTGGTGTTGCGGCTGCGGTTGCTGGTGAGGTTGTGCTTGGTGGTGGGGCTGAGGGTGATGTTGAGCCTGTGGCTGGTGGTGTTGAGCGGGCTCATAAGAATGAGGCGTGGGTGGGGATGGATGGCCATATCCAGGACCAGGTTGGGGATAGTGTGTCCTTGCCTGTGTCTGGACTGGCTGAGGTGCTCTCACGTCTTGGCTCGGATGACTTTGAGCAGGAGCTGGTTGTGGAGGCGGAAGGGAGGGAGCATTATATCCGCTTTGTTGAGGGTAAGAATGTTGTGAGGGCATCGGAGGGGGAGGGTAAGTATAGTGGTGCTCATACGAACTATACGACTGAGCATTAGATGGGGGAGGGTACGAGTAATCGGCTGGAGGTGGCCGATACGGAGCGGGTGGAGGAGGGTGACCATGAGATGGGTGATGGGTGGGAGGAGGTAGTGAACCCGGAGCCGGTCCTGGTGCGGGAGCAGGCGCAGACGCGGGGGGATGCTGATGATGAGTTGGTGGGTGTTGCGGAGGAGGGTAATGTACAGGTGGTGGAGGTTGGTAGTGATCATATCCAGTAGGTTGATTCCAGCCGGATGGAGGGGGACCATAGTTTGCATATGGATAGTGAGGTGGAGGCCCGTACGTGGCCGGTGGGCCCGGTTGTGGGGTATGATAGTGGTGTGAAGGGGGCGGGGGCGGCGGGGGCGGCGCGGTGTGCTCGTATGAATAACTGCCACGATGATCGTACTGAGTAGGATCGGAGGGTGGTTGTGTAGGGGAAGTTGGGGTAAGCTGTTGCTGCTGCTGCTGCTGCTGCTGTTGTTGTTGTTGTTGTTGTTGTGGCTGAGGTTGTTGGTTCTGGACCGGTGGACTCGTTTCAGGAGGGGGCGGCTGAGTGGCAGGGGCAGGCGCTGTAGGAGGGGCAGTGCCTGGCCAGGGAGGGACGAGATGAGAAATTCCCGGCTCAGCGATATTGTCACGAGCATCGGAAACGATTTCTCCAATCTTCTCAATCTTCATTCTCTTGGTCTCCCGAACGAGACGTATACCGCGACCTTTCTTCTCCTTTGGTTCGTCCTCAGCCTTCTGAGATGCGCGACCAATCGTAGGTGATGCATCAATCGGACCAATTGGTTGGGGAGGTGCGGGGACCAAAGGACGTCTTCGCGTACGAATGTCCTTGCGAATACGGATCTTGATGCCCTGGTCGGCCATAGTACAAGAGAGCTGCGTGGACTCTGGAGGTGGGGTGAGAAAAGATGCGTGTAGGGCGAATACATGGGACATACCCTCCATGCCGGGGAACTTCTTGGCCGTGTAGACGTAGAAGGGAGCAGAGTAGATTGATTTACAATGCCGAACCGACGTTCTGCAAATGACTTGAACATTTACGCGTGACAGTAAAACGAAAGAAAATACACACCCAACAACCTCAAACAAGGACAGTTTTAGACGGTAGCTTCCTTCCATTCTCACACTGAGATCGGGAAATACGAAAAAGGCAGCATCTTCCCCGCGATTCTCTGAGTCCTTGAGGTGATAGAGGGATGAAACCACAGATCCGGCGGTACACCTTGTCTTTCCGCCCTGATGACGCAACAGTAAGACACCAATAGACACCGAGTCGAAAAGAGGCTGCCTCACGTTGAACCAATGAATCTCAACGTCCTCATCGGGCTGAGCCAGGGAAGCATACATGAAGTAATACGGATTCTGGAGGAAGGAGGAAACGTATTGATTGCCTAACAAAGGGATGAACGGCGTCAAAGACGTGCCGTAAGCAACAACGAAAATTTCTGCGGGAGAAAATTCGCGCACCTCCAGCATCTGGACTGCCTGACCTAGAAGACGCAGGATCGGTCGCGCCACGGTCAATCACACGTAACTGGACGATTGGTGGAGGGTCAATCGGGCGGCGGTCATCTGTGGCAAGGGACAACATGTTCAACCACACAAACCTATCTGCGACCGTAACACTCACTTCCGACTCCGCACATACGTGCTTGCTTTGGTTCCTGTCTGACGATTAACTCATAATCACTGGAGATGGTAAACGGTGTGGTCAGTCAAATCGCGCCCGAGGTGATTGAGGACGGACTCGTCAACGAGAAAGTGGAAGTGTGGTGTCGGTCTCAACGGAGGAAGGCATGACGGACGGAGGATCCAGGAATTGGGGGAAATGGAATCGCGATCTCAAACCCAGATCCTGGGACCGGGAACCCAGCAAAATGTCACAAAGGCGTGTGGTCGAAATTCGGTAGCACCGGTCAATGCATCTTCGCTTCGAACCGCCAACGTCCGTCACCGCTCCCACACAGAGAGACGACGCCCGGGTAACCGGAACGTTCAAGGGGGGGATAATAAACGGAAGCTCACGCACAGTCGATCTCGGTCGCAGGGGGGTAACGCGTGTCCGAATTGAACGTCGTCGTCCATCTATTGCGGAGATGGGTTGCGGCTCAAGGGGTAGAGCGAGCAAAGCCTGGAATTCCGAGGGTGATACGCGGCGAAAAATTGGCGTAGCGACGAAGCCGACGACGAGGAAATGGAGAGGCAGCCCTGTAGACTGGGCTGGCTTGTGTGAGAGTTTTATGGGGAAAGGGTAAAAAGCGAAAAGGGGAGAGAGCGGACCAACCGAACGGCGCCTTCCGTCATTGGCCGACATCGGTCCGATGGATCACTCGCACAGTCCAAGACAAAACAAAAAGAAAATGTAAATTTGAATGAAACGCTCGCTCATCCCACGAGGTCAAAACAGGTGCAGTATAGTTGCAGCAGACGTTACAGTAACGCTACACTGCTCTCTTATACAGGATTCGCCCGCACACGTTCGTGAGGCTCCTGCCATGGCACTCCCAAAATCTCCAAAATCTCCCTCTCCGTCTCAGAGGCAAGCAGCCAGCCTGTAAAACAATAAAGACAACGACCGCCACAACCAATCCACACAATAAGCACAAAAAAAACGATTTGATTAAATCAAATCTCTTACCCGAAACAGTCTTCCTACTGGGATCTTTCAAATCTCGCACGACCCCCCCATACAAGCCTACCCCACATATCGTCAGTGCTTTTATCACAGTTTGACCCCCGAACCCAGGGCGATCGCCCACTTACCGCGTTGGTTCAGCGTCATCCCGTTCTTCCTCGCCTTCAGTCTCAACGATCGATTGAACTGCAAAAGAATGACGGATAAGTGCGCGTGTCCCTTCGAGTCCCCCAGATTCCACGGGTACACGTACAACTGCATCTCCCTAAACGGAAACGCGAATCAACACAAGAATTAGTTCATCCCGACAATCTTCCAAGAATACCTTCACTGCCACCTACCGTATAATACAATAGCGCCGCGCCCCTCGCCGACCATGGCACTGACAAAAAATCTATCCGGTAACGTCAGCATCCAAAGTCAATCAACAGCAGAAAAGAAGGAAGGCGAGGTAAAATGACAGTATGCGCGTACCTATCCTTCGACGTTTGCTCTCTGCGTCCTTTCGGCACAGCCCACGATAAATCAGCTCCAAGTCATTCCAATCATCCGGCATAACGAGATCGTCAGTGATGATCCCCCGAACGTGACACGCCTGCCATAATCTCTTCGCAGCACCTGTTCAACATGGCCGGATCCATACTCAATAAGTCACAAACCCAGGACCCATATACAGGCCCGGGATGGACCGTCAACGTAACGATACCCACCTGTGTGCGTTTTTCCATCCTCGACGGATCTAGTAATGATGACATCTATATCTCCGCAAGTCTCCGAACCTCTGCGAGGAAGCATCGCGAACATCGTTGGGGCAATCCAAGTGGATAAGGTCAGCGGTCACGCGGATTGTTGGGATGACGAGAGGGATTCAAAACCCTCGCAATTCAACTCACCTCCGATAACTTCCCATGCATTCCACAAACAACTTTGGATCAATCTTGGTAGCTAGTAATCGTCAGTCTTAGTTCCACTAGATGCTTGATAGTCGGACACGATGACGAAAGAGTGTGCACACTGGAACGCATGCCGGCGCTCGGCGGTCACATTAACGTTACGATTGTGCCTACTGATGAAATCGATATGAGCAAGGAAGTACTCACCGATGCGCTTTATCTGTTCAAATATGGCTGTCGCTTCGCTCCTCGACATGCGTTCGTTAATATCTGTGGTGATGACAGGACACGTATCATCGTCGAAGCGAAAAGGCGAGTGAACGAGGCAAGCAAGATCCGACTGAGCTCGTGACTCGGCTAACGAAAGTAGGCAGATTTACCATCGTAGTATCGGATCCCGATCTCCTGCTGGGGAGTCAATTTGATGCCGCCCTTTCCGGCAAGCACGTCTCCGAGAGTCCGTGCTCCGGCACTATACCACATATATGCTGTCTTCACCCCTGCTCGCACCATACGAGATATGGCGAGTATGCAACGTGACACGTCAATACAAATGGAGAAGGTGAATTAAGGAATAGACGTAAAACCCACCGACACCGAAGACACCCTGGAACAACTTATTAACCTTTACATCCTCCGTGTTTTCATGCCCGATCCGCCTCAGGTTCCCGGTGTTGATAATTTCCATGATCTAATCCACATCCCACATCATAGAAGGAGAAAAACAGGTAAACGTCATCAGCACCGTAGTTACGCAAGCGCGGGTTTTATCGCAAGGATAATCAGCGGAGGATGCGCGGGACGTTCGACCGGCGCAAGGCTGCACATCTCACGCGAGGCTGTTACGGCAGCCTGGTGTGGACGGAAAGAACGAGGTTCAGAATGGAAACGAGGGCTTGCCTTGAACGCCGTTTTTTCACCAACCCCTCCGATGGCCCGGGCCTCCGCATACGACTTGATCCTCGTCGGGTAGTTTGACAGGGCTCGGATGGCTGCTCGGAGCCCACCAAGGCGAAGCGCACGAGAATGAGTGCATCAGTACGTTTATCACGTCATTATCAGCAAGCTAAGATTAAAAACGGAAGGTAGTAGCCACTCCC
>Ga0307514_10000427_pt1 | contig 92368 bp, 78 predicted proteins | sample 16_EM_MG_FD_203088 | JGI IMG/M metagenome (GOLD analysis project Ga0307514, IMG submission 203088) | Populus trichocarpa ectomycorrhiza microbial communities from riparian zone in the Pacific Northwest, United States - 16_EM | ecosystem: Host-associated > Plants > Roots > Unclassified | place... | reverse complement strand
AGCACATCGTTTTGCATTCAGCCTGTTCGGGAGCGTCTGGGAGCTTCTGGAAGGATCGGTGTGGCTGTTCGGAATAGCTGAGTCATTGAGTTATGACATCCGAACCATTTTACATTTTGCTGATGTTCCCATGATTATGGCCTCCAAATGCATCTCCAAACTAGCATGATTACGGCCTCTTAACTTGTTCAATCTGGTAGTCTACACACACTCGATCACGGCCTCCAAGTGTATCTTCAAGCTCAAACAATTAGAGCCTCCAGGTTCGCACGATCATAGCCTCCAAGTGCATATCTCCAAACTCGGTCAATTATGGCCGCCAAGTGCATCTCCAACCTCCCACGATCACAGCCTCCAAGTTTGCACGATCAAGGCCTCCAACTGCTTATCTCCAAAGTTGCTCGATCATGGCCTACAAGTGCATCTCCAAACTCGCTCGATCCTGATCTCTATGTGCATCTCCAAGTTCACTCAATCAAGGCCTCTAAGTGTATCCCCAAATACACTCAATTACCGCCTCCAAGTGCATCTCCAAACATGCTCGATTATGGCCTTGGAGTTTATCTCTGTGGTCACTCAATCATTATTTTCAGGCTCACCTTGAATTGCTTTCAAACACTGCCTGCACCCAGTCCAGATTTATCGTGTGTAGATGGGTAGCTATATAGGTACATACATTCATTGATACATACATACATAGATCAGAATACAATCTGAATACATAAGATTTATCAATCATTGAACAATAAGTAGTAGCTATGATTTCCAGGCGCACCCACAGCATTCCCAAAGAAGATGTTTTTCCCAGACTGCTCTACTGTGATTTCAGGTGCTCCCAGACTTGTCGCAAGCACTCCCAGGTGCTCCCAGGTGCACCGAAAGTTCTCTCCGGTGCTCCGATATATTCCCAAACATATCACAATCCCTCCCATGGTTCTCCTGTACTAGTTCTCAGAGATCTCAGTTACTCCAAATGCTGGCCGGAATGCCCTCCTAGTGTGTGATGCACTCCTATAATTGAAGCATCTAAGTTTACACACCACATCCTCTCAAACACTTCTGGAGGCTCTCAGAGACTAGAATACATTTTGCTGATGTTGTTCCGCCACCCACACTACCAAATCCCTCGATGGACGGATACTGTGCACTCAAAATGGAATGTGAGAAGTATGCCGCAGGGTAGTTGATTGGCTTCTGTTGGCAAAAATAATCTGCGCAATAAGCTAAACAGCGTTCATGGTTCAGAAATCATTCATGCTACTTTCTGCTGGATAGTCAGTTCGAACTGCCAATTACATGATAGATATACTCCGTGTTCTATCACTGCCAGTATGCCTTTCCCAAAAACAAATGTCACAACAAGTTATCCAAACAGAGTATACTCCCAACACAGCCCTTCATGCATGAATATAACCACTGAATTAATATTATATACAGAATACTAAAACAGACCCAAAACTTCTCCAAAAAGCTCCAAACTAGCACCCCTCCATCCATCCTCCAAAGTGCCAGAAAACATTCCGCCCACAATGCTAATCCTTGAACAATCGTTGGGTCCATGCGTTCCATTCTCACAATGACTAATTTACAGCTGGACCTCTTTGCATAAGCTTCTTATTGGCCACAGAGTCCACAGCAGGAGGATTCACAATGTGATCATGCTCACACAGCCAACCTATATCTTTCTTTGGAACAACCCTTTGTTAATAATCCACAAAGAGACTAACAGTAAAGTTTTGGATGACATCAAGGTATCACTGCAGTCTGATAATCCTCCTTTGAAGCTTCCTTTTGAACTTTTAGAAGTCTGTTTTCACTTTCAGAAACTTCTTAGATATGGGAGCCATGTTTCAGCATCATCATCCAATTACTCACCGATAATGTGGATCATCTCCTTGGCTCGAGGTGGGTAGTAGATGTCATCCAGAGGATAATAGCTGTGGCCACCAAACATATGTATCTGGGCACCAGATTTGACATCGGCTTGTTGGCTACGATAAATGACTCAATGAAGTGTTGGTTTCTTTAGTTTAATCGACTCCTTTACCCTTGCTGCAGCAGTTGTGTAATGGATGTTTGGGGTAGCATTACCAGTGTGCAGACCACACTCTGTATTAGGCTCCTCCCGGTAGCCCCAATGCTCTCCAATTAGCCTGCTGGTTTCAGGCAGACCAGTGATTGCAGCATTCATAATCGACAAAATGGTCTTATTGAAAATTGATGTAACTATTGGTAGTATCTATTCATCATCCCAAGGCCAGTGCCATGAGAATAGCTGAGTATTGTTTTCACCCAACCTCTTCCCAGCAATGATGGGATCCATATAGGCAATGGTACAGGTAAATGGCTCGACAAGGAAAGAAGTCCAGGCATCGCACCAGACCTTTCTTGGCGAAGACCTATCACCTGAAGTTTTTTTCTTTGCATCTTCTGTATCTGGACATCATCAGGAAGAGCAAATGAAGTATCAGGGTGATGAAATATATACCCACATGAAACAATTTTCACTTCTTAGTGCAGATTTCATCGATTCTATTCTACCATTCATAAAGGTGAACCTTGGTAACCTTGTCCAGTGCTATATTGAGTTTGTGACCATCGAGGTTAGTCTTTTCTGCCATGTACCATTTCCAAAACAGCCATTTAGACACCAGATCACATATTCAAATAACACAATAGTCGATTAGAAGATGTCATTGCTCAGAGCCACCACCACGCTTGTGATTGATGCTCATGGACTGGGCAACCTCCTAGACTCGCTCCCACACATTATATTCTCTCCATGCTGTTGTCAAGCCACTCTTCTTCTGCCAAGTCTCCCTTGTTTCTGCTGCCCATTGGCTGACTCCCACACCAGCATTCTTGGCCCAGACACAGACTGGTAGAGTTGACTTCTGGATTGTATTAGTATCTGCAACAACTAATTTCGGCAGCCAGAATGCAGCACATTACATTTCATATTCTCAACGGTGGTCAGTAATTAAGCAGTGGATGTCACATGCCCTGTACACTAATCCCTAAACAAGCGTCAGGAGCATTGAATATATCTTCATAGGTGATGCAATATAGTAGCAGATGTGAGGAGTGTGTGTCAAATGTTCTGGACTTTTTAAGTCAGGTTGAAAGACAAGGCAAATATATATGTTGCCTTGGAGAGGTTATCTTGATCTGGCAAAATAATCCTGGGCACTATTTCATTAGGAATCAGTTAGTTTAGCATTAACTAAGTGCCCTGATTCATGGACTAAATGCTTCAATTCATCAGAAGGACAACTAAAATCATACTCTACAGTCATATCTCACTCATCTGTCCTTGCTCTATTTCTTTGACCCCGCGATGATGTTACTGGGTCAGTATCTATGGAGAATGCATGGTTCATGCAAAGAATGGACTTCACAAAGAGTAACAACGATAAATGGAGAAATGGGCGTTTGAGGGTCTTGTAAGGGTACAACACAATCTCCATGATGAGCTCAATGCACATGTGTTATTCATTTCAAGAACCAAGGGATGTTGAAAATGAGTGAGCAATCGAATACTTTCCAAATGTGTCAAAGAGGATGACAGAAATGGTACAAGAGTGGTAGAACCCATTGTTCGACAAAGAAGACAAAGGTGGATCCATTTCCAATGACGAGCCAGCTGGCAATGGTATGAGTAACTAGATATCTGTCGTAACTCTTCTTAACATTGTGGTGACATTCCATTTTGCAAACAAACAATGGATATTTGTCAACCCTGACTTTACTGCTCAAAGCCATACTCTTACATGGGTGCTGAAATCACTCACCTCTGTAACGACCACAAGAAAGGATAGTATATGTATCAGCCAAAGAAATGCCAGATGATGGTTCTGCGATCGAGTACAATAGTATTCTACTTCTATTGGTTTCTGAACCACATTTCAATCCTGTTCATTACCCTTCCAACCATGTTTCCTGGAATACAGCAGCTGACAGCAAAAATTCATGTATCAATCCAGAACAACATCCATTTCGGAAACGTATTTAAAGTTCTCCACATTGGGACAACTGTCTAGCTGCCAAGCCAATTGCTAATGGGCATTTGCATATCTTCGACAATGAAATATATCTATGGTCACCATGTTCTTGTGAGGAGGTGTGTTTATTAATGCACTGGTGGGTGAAACACAACTTCAGCAGAGCTGCTTTCAACGAGCTTTTCAGGAAACCTACAATGGCAACCATCAGCAACTTCAGTTTGTTCTGCACTGAATTCAAAAGATTCAACGAAATGTTCTTTTGGATGGGCATCAACTTTTGGAAACAGTGCATAGTGTGTTACAATTGTTTTACCAATCCAACCAACCTTTGCAATTATGGTTATACATGTTTCTTTTACTGCAATCCTATTCAATTCACTGGGTTATTCATCCAGCAGCCTGCGTTCAGGAAATATATGTCATATGCTCTAGCAAAGGAATTTGATGATACTGAGGTATTTATCTACACAGAGGTGAAATCAACCGATGGGTGATAGAATGACCAGGTACCTGAGTTGAGTTTCGTCACACCAACAATGATTTTGAATACTGCAATAGATAAAGCTCTCGGGCGGGTTACTGTTCCAGTTTTCACTATCACTCATTGTAACCTTTAGGCGAGCCAAAGGATTCCCTTTTCAGAATTCCTGATGTGCAATAAAAACTCGCTTAATTTTCACATTATGGCAAAGTGCCAGTGCCATACTGAAGCCCCAATTGAGTAGATGCAGATTTCCCTGTTGGAATCTCATCATCAAAAGGATAATATTAGTTGAATCGGTGCCAGTTTAACTTCAATGAAAATGTCAGAAGCCAGGATCTAGCAGCTGACATTGGACAAACTGCACGAACGGGTAAGTGACCGCACTTGGAACGATCTTTCTGTGGCTGCAAAGTGTCATTCTGTTGATGCGATGAAATGCAGATTGATTCATACTTGCACAATATCTAGGGAATGAATCAAACTATACATTTGTCATAATGCTTCTCCTGAACAACTTCTCTGACGATATATGCCATGTTGGCAACCGCTTAAATGCAAGCTCAGAACTTGCAGAGAGAGCATTGCTGGATGATAGACAAGGGTACTGACAATCGAATTATCATAGGGTCCTCATCCAGATTGTGCAAACGAAAGATTGCACGGAGGTGGTTCAGTAATCAGAGCTGAATGCGAGTGCTGCAAAACAATTTTGCAATTATGAAATGCCTCTTGCTAAAGACACCTATCAAGCGAATGATGAAAAACCTGCAACTAGAAATCATGGTCCTTGATGACTTTGATGAGTGGTGTTCAATGCCACAAGGAGAGCTACTGAATCACATTGCGTGGTGGTTCAAGAAATATGCCAACTTCACAGACTACATCGATCAAGATCAGTATTTGAGTAGTTACAATGATTCAAAATACATTCAGTACAGCTTGCCAAGAAGTCTAGTGTCGTTGTTTCAATCCGATGAGCAGGCAGGTTACATTGTTTATCCTCTGGATCCATACGGTAAAGAACATATTAGCCACCAAGAAATGATACAGCGCTTCTCTGAATCGGGATGAGTCATAATGGACACTTTATGTCAACTGCTGGAGGTGTTCTGGTATGGTTGAACTGGCCTCTCCTCGTTGAGAATACCAAATTGATCATTATTTGGCATCTTGCATTGGTTCAGACATTCCTAGCAAGGCTGATACGTCAGGCTGGTGGTATGGTGATTGCCCAGGAGAGACAACAGGTTCCGATGGAAACCTTGTACAATGCACCCTACCATTGTGAGCCTGGTTTCAGTGTCGGAACCACTTATATCATTTCGATAAGCACAATCAGAGGGGTTGTACACCTTCTTCCACTGATGGTGCAGACAGATAGTATGCAGTGGTACTTCAGCAACACAATTGACTTGAATGCATTCAAGTTGTTTTACATGAAGTTTATTCGATTCAATGTTTGAACTAGTCATTGCGGCAGTAAATTGACATCTAATGAGTGTCTACTCTGGGCACCATAATGTTTATGATGGGAGTTGTGCAACCTTGTATATAGTCAATGTCTCAAGAAATTAAATTGTTCAGATCATTCTTGATATCAATGGAATGGTTCAAACAACTATCAAAACAATTCAAATCTAGAGAACTAACGTCCAAGAACCATGTGCAGCAAATTTTCTTAAATAACCAAACAAGTTTTTGAAATGTCATGACAATGTGTTCACATCATTGAGTGATTCAAAGCATGGTGGAAGATTGCAAATTAGTCGTTCAGATGATTTGTAGAGAAGGTGAAAAAGAATTATACTGTGGGGTGAATTTTGGGAAAGCAATGTTGCATTTCATTGATGGGGTTGGGCAGATTATTTTCACGGGTTCATCCGAGTTGTCAAATACACAAATCTGATGAAGATTATTTCTGTTGGACAAATTGTTCGTATGGCACAGTTGGTGCAGAAGAATTTCAAATTGGGTGGAATCAATTGTGTCCAGCTTGTACATTATCCTGTCAATTTAGATACTAACTGGACTGTATATTAGTTGAATTGCAATACCTGATTGAGGTGTGTAGTTGTGAGATGGTATATCGAATTGTACATTTCAATATAGACATTATATATGATCAATTCCAGAAAGTTTCGTTCTAGGTACACTACAATGGTTTTGGAGATGAATGTCGTAGTTCCAGCAGCTCGGAAATATAATTTAATTACAGACTGGATTTCATAACAATCCGAAGATAACCTCATACACCATAGAACATACTTCTATTCAATTCAGCTGATTCAGAAACTGTTACGAAGTACATGGACGAAGACTGAGGGGATCTGAAAGCACAACGCATTATATTCAGCCTACCCACCAGTCTCTGAAGTCATCTGTGACGATTGGTGTAGTTTTTCCGAACGGCTGAGTCATTGCGTTATGACTTCCAAACCATGCCACATTTTGCTAATGTATAGTTAAAGAAGAAATGATATTAAATAATAGTAATTTTGAATTAGGTTGTTAAACTGATATATAATACTAATTTGAGAATAATTAAATCAATTATCACTCTGTACAAAGTACTCAAAGTACAATATAAAATTAAATATTTATATATACTGCAACTGAAAGATAAAGCCAATTGTATTCAAAGTAAATTTCCATTGATAAAATAGTTCAATTAATAATATAAAATTAAATACAGACAAATTGTTGTTGATTTGAATTATAATAGTTACCAACTTATAGTATAATAGTTAAATAAGCAGACTCAGTTATTATATCTTCTATCTATATGTTCTTTAATCTTGAAAATTGCTTTGATTTTTGTGATATTGTTACAGTAAATTGACTTATATTCTTTTAAGTTTCAAAACTATTGAAATAGTAAGTTAACTTTACAAAATAAATACTTTTCACTATCTTATCCATAATAAAGAGATTGTTAAATATCTAAAAACAATTTGGACTAACTTTGAATTTCTAAAGTATACTAATTGCAAAAAAAAATACTTCTAAGGAATATAGTCATGTATATATGCCCAAGTCTATAATATTTGCCAACATTGTAATTTAATTTGTATCTATTTATACACATCTACACAACATTCAATTCAGCTGAGTAATTACTGATAATTGTGGTATCTGACAGAAGATGTATTTATAATAATTATATTGTAACCATATTTATTTATATTTGCTAATAATTGAAATATATATTCCAAGTGCATTTGAGTTGTAAGTAACAGATCTGTTACTGTGTAGTATATATATACGCTGTACAATATCCATTTGAGTTAGATATTGTTTTTTATGAATATGAATTTTGTCTGAATGTGAATTACAATGAGTTGATTGGATTAGTCAATTATCATAAAATAGACAATCCTTCTTGATATATATATATATACTTGTATATTGATATTCACTGGCCTTGAACCTATGAGAAATTAGTGAATTGATTAATATAAGTTTTCAGATTAATGGAATTATAATTTAAAGGTCAACTCTACTTGATTTGAAGCTTAACAGTTTAATAATAACTATTATTAATGCTGTTAATGAATATTATACTGCTTCCAATTCAAATTGATATTAAATTTCTGTGCTATGTCAAAGTCAGTTAATAAGTAGTCTTGTTATAGCTGATTGTATTTATATTAAAACATATTCAGTAATTTAATTTGTTAGAAAACAATTGATACAATTGTTTCAAATAATAAATGTAAGATTAAGTTAAATATGTTCTGGATTATATTATTAGAAAATATTAATACATCCAATTTCTGATTGTTATAGTTAAGTAATTTCTTTACTTACCTAATACAATTATATATAAATTTCAATACTTAACTATATTAAATATTCCTAAAATCTGTTTCTGAATACTTTTAACTAACCAAATAATTGATATTGTAGAATTCAGTATCATACTGGTGAATAAATAGAGAGTAGACTAAGTATATAATACTAGATATTAGTGAAAATGAAAATAATACAGCAATTTTATTTCTGTATATTCAATTAATATACCACTCTAAATCAATTCAAGAATTTTCTGAAAAATGTTTCAATCATATATGTAATTGAATAACAATAAATAAAGTAATAATATAGCTTTTGTACAGACACTACGTAAAAGTCTTGATGATTTGGTCCATGCACCCCCTCGTGAACACACTCTCCAGCAACAAAAATCAATATTACACCACAACCAAAGATGATACAGTCTTCAAACCATAAATACAAAGTGTCTCAATAGTTATAATGATGTCTGTGTAAGGAGAAAAAAAATCGAATAGAATTACATGCTCAGTACCTTGCACACTCACCCTTCGCATCAATTTGTACAGCAGCCATCCGGTCAGGCATGCTTTTCCACAGTTTCTTAATGTATGCCTCCGGTATCTCCTCCCAGATCACAGGCAGGACTTGCGCCAACCTTGCTGTCACTTTAGCCAGGCCATCTTCTGTGTTTCCAATGTCTGGGTATTTCCTATAAAGCCTGTGCTTAAGCTCTACCCAGACATGTTCAATGGGGTTGAGGTCTGGGGAATAGGGTGGCCAGTCCTCTATCAGAATGTTGTATTTCTCAAAAAAATCCATAATCACAGCTGCTTTGTATACTGGAGCATTGTCATGCTGCAAGATGGGATCCGCTAGGGTGTCATGGACACATTTAAGGACTGGAAGAAAAAGGTACTTACGAGGCTTGACATAGACACTCTTGTTGACCAATTTGACAATTAGAGGGCCGAAGGTTCCATGGTTCCTGCCACAAAAACAACCCCAAACCATCAAGAAAATCCCTTTACCGATTCGTGTTGGTGCAATGCAGTCTTTGAACCACTTTTCAGGTGATTGTCGAAATATCCAAATTTGTTGCCCTGAATCACTCTTCTCCACTGAGTATTCATCACTCCAAATAACTCCTTCCCACTCCTTATGTGTCCAATCTTTGTGTTCAAGTGCCCATTGTAGTCTTTGGAGTATGTGTTTATCCTCAAGCTTTGGTCGTTTCTTTGCTAGCCACTTTCTATAGTTGTTCTGGTGCAGGTACTGATCAATGGTTGGCAGTGATACATTTGCTGCATACATATAACGCAATTTGGCTCGTGTCATGTGTCTGTGTTTCTTGACTGCTCGCATAATCAATCTTCATTGTTGCAGAGTCAAAATACATAGTCTGCCACTGTGTGGATTGTTTGCAAGGGATTGGCGGTCTGTAGCATGAGCTACAAAATTGCAGACTGTTGACCAAGGTCGTCTTGTAATCAGGCTAATCGCGGCAAAAGAGTATCTCAAGTAAAAGAGAACGATGATTGCCCCCTTCTCTGCGAGAGACATCTCTCGCGAGGCAGTTAGAGGCATTGTGGGAGGTGTAGGGAGCTTGCAAAGTCACAATCTCGTAGTTGTAACCGGGTGCGTACAGACCGAATTACCAAGACTTTTGCGCAGTGACTGTATATAGGATGGTGTAAGCAAACCATTGCAGGTACCTTATATGATGTTAGGGGTTCTCCCTTAACAGCGATAATGGTACTTGCGATAGTTATAGGAATACATGTCACGGAGTTACACTCGGTCTAGTCACATGATATGCATAGCATCATTCCATGACATCGCAAGTATGCCAGTTTTATGTCCTTTTGCGAGGATACATAAGAATTGTGTGTAGATTGAATACGCAGGACTGTAGCTTAGCACATTCACTTAAGATGATGCAGCTATGTTGCCTTAGTGGGGAAGCATGCTTCAGCCATGCACATAGTTTTCAACCTCATTCATTATTCCTGATACTAGCGGGATATGTCGTTACAGACACAGCAGTCGATAGTCAATATGCGAGAATGTGGGATCTCCAACATATTGCCCTAGGGCGATAAGAGATGTCAAGGCACTCCCTGGCCCAAGAAAATAGTCTGGGCCTAAGCATGACATGACTGAGGGAATTATGACATTGGCTGATGATAAGAGGCCTGAAGCAACTCTGCACACTGGTTTGAGATAGTATGCATTACAACGACAGACTCGTATACGATATGAACTGACACATCAAATTCTACATTGGCATAGTATCGGTTGGTCGCCGATTTACTCTATAATTCAAGCCAATTAGCCTTTAAGGTGAGGCATTAATTTGCGATAAGCACTACCAACAAAGATTGGCAGATGTTCCAACTACTGATGCAAACAGATTGCGAGATATCTAAGTTGAGGTTTCATCCGACACATCGTCTGACATGATATCATCCGATGGATGATCTGATTCTTCTCAGAAGCGTCATGCTTTAATACCTCATCTGCATGCACATGATAACCTACTGGGATGCGTGGCAAGTTATCACCAGGTGCATCGCGTGACCGCGAGAACACTATCATAACTACTGTAGTTATAGTGTCGAAGTATGAGTGTACAAACACTCAAAGGCAACTATAAGGAGATGGCATTGCCCTTGCAATGAGAAGAAAAGCTCAAGCAGCAATCTGCAGTCAACATTCAGAACATCGAAGTCAATCTTAAAATCTTATTAAGAATTCTATCTATAATTACTCGAGATTACATCTCTCATACATCAACGTGACTTTGCGACATATGCCTGGTCATCACTACACACAATCTGAATACGCTCTGCAGAAGGCTGTCGAGTCTTGCGGGAATGTCCTTTTCGAATTGGATGAGCAGCATTTAATCCACACCTACCGTGTGGTACTTTGTTTCACACCGCTAGATGGTATCGACTATCTGCTAGTCAGGAATCTGTCGACCAGACTGTTACCATTCGAGGAATATTGCGAGAAGTGGTTATTCGATGGGGAAGTTTGCTCTTCGCTTACGTTGGTGACTGACTTTGGAGAAAGTTTAATTTGGAAGCTCTTCAGTTTGGTCAAGAGGTTGAGTCTTAGGATAAGATGAGGAAAGAAAGAGTAATTAAATAGCCAGTTGTACATATTTCAATAAATGTTGTATTGATTATTGGGATTAAGAACCCCCATAACATATGATGTGTGAATATTAGAGACAATAATATATCCAAACTAATTATATAGTATACAGTTAATATAGTTAGTCATACACATACATTTGACAATATGTAAGAACTTAGCAGCATGAGTGATAATTGGTGGCAACAACAACAAAATCAAAGCTTAAGTGAATTACTCACAATTGCAGACATATGCTATGGTATATAAATATATGCTTACATCTGGTATAACTTATGTGTTCACTTATTTTTGCTAATCAAAGTGAATAAATTATATTTTATGTTATGAAATTTCTTGAACTTTAAATAAATAACTATCACTCATAATTATAGGTTGATTCAGTTCCCGTACAATTACATTATGAGCATTTTGATGTGGTTACATCTTAGCTTTCATATTGCAGGGAGCTTGACCATGCTCTATTGACTACCTGTCCCCCTATGAATGGCGTACAAATATTTTCTACATACCTACTCTCTGAACAAGACAGTTAACGTGCGAATGGCTACTCCAGGCAGAATCAAGGTGGGAAATCCTACATACTCTACACAAGCTCGCCCTTTTTTGACTAGTTTAATGCAGGCTCTAGATCATAATGTCGTAAATAAGATTGCCGCCGGCGAGATAATCATAGCTCCCGTCAACGCACTTAAAGAGCTGCTAGAGAACGCCGTGGACGCCAGAGCAACATCTGTCGACATTATTGTCAAAGGGGGAGGCTTGAAGCTACTCCAAATTACGGACAATGGTTCTGGGATAAATGTTTGCACCGGTCTACCCCATGTGTGGCCATGCTCATGCAGCTTTTATACAGCATGGAGATCTACCAATTCTTTGCGAACGTTTCACGACGTCCAAGCTAAAACTGTTCGAGGACTTGCAAACTATTGGGACATACGGATTCCGTGGAGAAGCACTGGCTAGCATTAGCATGGTTGCACACCTTACCGTAACTACGAAAACGAATGACTCGAATTGTGCCTGGAGGTAGAGCTACCATCTTCACAGCTAATGGTGTTTGCTGATGTTTGACAGAGCCGTATATGCGGATGGAAAGCTTGTTCCTCCAAAACCGGGCCTGAGCGCAGATCCCAAGTCGTGTGCAGGAAGACAAGGAACGCAGATCACAGTATGAATTGTGCCAGCCGGCGTTTTATATTCCAATCCCATTTTAATGTTTCTATCAAGGTTGAGGATTTGTTCTACAACACACCTAGTCGAAAACTAGTTTTTAGAAGTGCTTCCGAAGAGTACTCGAAGATTCTAGATGTTGTTTGTCGTTATGCAGTCCATTTTGACGGTGTGGCATTCTCGTGCATGAAGGTACCGCTTCTCTTGATATTTATCCTCACAGGATGCTGAGATATTCTGGTGATGCAGCATGGAGACCATACTGTTAGCTTATCTACCTCATCAAAATCAAGTGCTATGCAACGAATCCGCCGCATCTATGGAAATCCGGTCGCCAACGCAGTCACCGACTTTGAAGTTTCCAACTGTTCCCTCGGATTTAAGGTTAAAGGGATCCTGAGTAACGCCAACTACCGCGACAAAAAAACCACGCTATTGCTATTCATCAATGGTACTCACCCCTACTCCCATTTACCTAACCTGTACTTATTACCTCAGGTCGTTTGGTGGAGTCGACATTAATCAAGAAAGCAGTTGAAGGAGCATATTCTGCTTTCCTTCCTAAGGGTTGCCATCCGTTTGTCTACTTGTCGATCGAGATTGAACCTCAACGCGTGGACGTGAACGTGCATCCAACAAAGCGTGAGGTGACCTTCCTGCATGAAGACGAGGTTGCCGAAAACTTAGCAGCGGCATTACAAGAGAAGCTTTTGGCGGTTGACACATCCAGATCATACGCATTGACACAGACACTACTGTCAGGAGCACCGCAATGCCAACAGAATCCGACCCAGAGACGCAATAGCAATATAGGGCGGCACATTGAAGATAGCGGTGACTCTGGGAGCACCAGTCCCCAATCATCAACTAAAAAGTCATACGATAGCAACATTGTACGTGTTAACCACCGCAACCAAAAGATCACCTCGATGCTGCAGTCTGTATCTCGAGACTCAGGGAATAGGGTCGAGGCAGGTGCTGGAGAGTCCCAACACGCCGATAGCAGGCATTGGGTCGAAGTTAAATATGCAACCATCAATGAACTGCGTGAGCGAGTTCGCGGTTCTGCCCACAGTGGCCTCACAGAGCTATTTCTCAACCACATATATGTGGGCCTTGTTGATGAGCACAGGAGGCTTGCCGCAGTCCAACACGGTGTAAAGCTCTTCCTTGTCGACTACGGAGCTGTGTGTTTCGAGATGTTTTACCAGATTGGGTTAGCTGACTTTCGGAATTTCGGTCATATTTGTCTCAGTCCCCCACAATCAGTGCGTGGACTACTGCAGATCGCGGCGGTCGAGGAGCAAGAACATGGAAGTGCAGATATGGTTCAGAACAGAAAGAGTGAAGGTAGTAATATGTCTGCCGCCAGTGAAGGAGATAGTGGTAATGACATATCAAACCTGCAAGGCGGCTGCCACCAGAGAATTGATTGGGAAGGTGTTACCAAGGTATGAGCCACCCAAGTCGCATGCTGTGTTTCCATTTTCCCATGCGGATAATATATCATCACTTCATATATTGACTTGCATATCCGCCAGACCATAGAGAGCCTCTTGCTTAACAAGCGAGTCATGCTTCGCGATTACTTCTCAATTGACATTAATGATGACGGAGAACTCGTATGCATACCATTACTCCTGAAAGGTTATATGCCGTGCCTTGGGAAACTTCCCTCCTTCCTGCTCAGACTAGGACCCAACGTAAGTGCTCTTTCCACGCGTTCCTCAGTTCCCTTGCATTCTTAAACACGATCTATGGAATGATCCATCAGTCACAACTTGCCAAGATTCTTACTTAATAGAGTGTGACGGAGAAAGGAAAGAGCAAAAGCAAAACGAGATCCAATGTCCCGTTCACCAATAGTTTTTCCTCCCAATCCCCATGTCGCCCACGTGAAGAAAAGTACTCGACTAATACTTGGAATAATCATTACTTAGGTCGACTGGAACTCAGAACTGGAATGCTTCAAGACTCTTTTGCGGGAACTAGCTATCTTCTACGTACCTGAGACTCTCCAACCCTCCAAAAACGAACTCATAGAGGCGACTGCGGTTCGACTGCAGCAGAGACATTATGCGCTAGAAAGCACGCTCTTTCCAGCGTTTAGGAATCGGTTGATTCCAACTAATGCGCTTCTGGGAAGCATCACAGAGATAGCAGATTTGAAAAGTCTTTATAAGACCTTTGAAAGGCCTTGTTGAGTAATTGGAAGTGTGGTAGTCGCTGGCTGGAGTGGGTTCATGAAAAAAATTATGCGTCAACTTAATGAAGAAATCAAATGAAAATCGTGTGAAAGAATCAGAACGATATTGATGTATAGCTCTTGGTTTCAAAGTTGAGTTTCCATTCTCTTCATTACAGGCTCTCCTTCATTCTCTCCACCCTTTAGTTCAATGATTACAGCCTTAAAGCTCCAAAATTAAAAAAATAGCCTCCCATTAGTCCAACATATCCTCCCAATAAGACATAAAGGATGTTACTGTCATAAGAGCCTAGAAATGAAACAGAATTCGCCTTTCCCCAAAACCATCCGACCTGTATACGAAGTCTATTTGTAGCATACAGCTTGATTAAAAGAAATCCCAGATAGGAAGATACAAAATCTATATTGAAACGCCAGATTCCAAAAAACGATAAACACCAATGACCCGTTGTATGTACCTTGTCGACGAACCGGTTCCTGTGGTAAAGGCAAGTAAATAATTGTGTTCCTCGCTGCCATCTATATTAATGTACAATTTCAGCGAAGTTGAGTCGTAATAATCGTAAAAAGTCCAAAATTACATTTGTCGAATATATCGGTTGAGAGGAGAAGATAAGTATTATAATTATGAAGAGCCGAGCTTTCGCCCTGCTGTCGACATTCTTCTTCCGGTCTTTTCGTTGTACACCATTGGGGGTCGAATCATAATATCGAGGGGCACAGGCTTCTCACTGCCTGGGCCGAGTTCCACCCGGCTGTGTTTGATGAAACCGTAACGCTGGTACATCGGAACGTTTCGGATATGGCTACTCTCGAGGTAGCAAGGAGCGCCACCTTCTAAATCAACCTTATAGTAGGTAAGTCAGTTTGACACGGGGCCCCATAAAACACGAGATAAGGCACCTTGGATGTCACGTGCTCGATAAGCTTTCTAGCATAACCTCGACCCCTGGCACTAGGTGTAACACCAATGTATACGAGGTACCTGCGCAGATTTTCATTAGAATCTTCTCTGCATGATCATGACACCACTATGTAACACACCTTTGGTGTTGAAGTTGGAAGGGCAGCAAAATACTTACCAGGCATCTTTGTCCATTTCGCCCAATGCATTAACCCTGCAACCATGCAAAGAAAATAACTGTCAGCAGCAGTTCAATGTCATGTCACCACAACAGCAGGAATAGGGATTCCGGCCGATGGTACACCTTAAATTACTTTTTGCAGGGAGGAATAGAGGATAGATAATGCCCTTACTTGGTTTGATGAAGTACGTCCATGAATTCGCCGAAGTAACGCCTCTTGCCTTCCGCGGTTAATTTAAACCATAGCCTCCACATTCCGGTGCGAAAAATTGTGAACCAATCATCCATGTTTTTGCCAGGGGGCATCCTGTATTTGACACAATATCAGTTAGTCACAAATGTTCTTTCAGCTCATTCTGCCGCCGACGATGACAGCGTTGAAAAGCAGTGACCCTAACCGCCAGTGGCGAAGCAGGGATCGAGATAAAATGTACCATAATGCAACACCCTCAAGATTCTCACCAATGCTTAATACCAAGCCGTTGTGGATATGTGCGCATACAATATATTCCAAGATCTCTAGGTGCAAGGGCCATAAATCTGCCCGCGACTTGCCGCCGTTATCTGGTACATCGAGGAAGTAGAACGCTACATCGTCATCGTAGAAAGCTTCGGCTAGTGTTCGTGCGCAGGCCTTGTAATCCTCCATCCCACATATTTGTACTCGATCATTGCGATATGATAGTTTCTCAGAAAAGATGGTTGTTGTCCAAGAAATACTTGTCACAGTTGCCATGGTGACTGATGTGGAGAAACGGAGAGATTTGGGTACAAGTCCCAGTCGTGATATATATACCTCAAAAGGTAGAAACAAAGGGATAAGGTATTAAAGGATTCAATAGTGCGGGGGGGTATGGAAGGTAAAGGCTATATGAGTGGTGAATGGGTTGGCAGGCGACTTGACCGACTGCGCTATGAATGAGCAGACGCAGCACAAAACAAGGTGGAAGAGCTCTCTATTTAATCTGAAGATTTTTTGTTTGGTAGTAGCATTGAAGAAGGGGTGCTAGCGTGAGTGGTAGGATAGACGGCAGGGCAGGGATATTGTGTCAGGAACCCAAGCGGATGGAAAGGAACTTGGTTAGGTACAACGTAGCTAGGGAAGGAAGCTGAGATGGGAGGAACCGGGGGTACAGACTTCAGTACGCAGCCAAGAAACCGAGCAATCCGGGTATTGGACTTAAGCACACCACTACCGGCACATGTATGAGAGCACTCAGGGGCACCTACATCCGCACTGAGGTCCTGAGCCAATCACTCATGGCAACTTCAAGATGCTCAAATACACCATCAATCAGTTATCCGATCAAGAACTCAAGCCAGTCATTGAGTCAACCCCGTTGATATCAGAGAGAACACGGAAGACAAAAACCAAAAGACAGGAAGACCGAAGACAGAAGACAAAAGTGAAGTAATAGGCGATTTGTCGAACTTGTTGTTCAGGCCCCTTCTCCTAATGCACCTGGCTTGCTTTACACTAGGCAGTATCCGTTGTCTCAGCTGTCCAGTAGTAGCAGTCAACGCCATACCTCGGTGGCAATGCTGCTGGGCCCTCCCCTAATGACTCGGCGTTGATGCAAATGTATGTATGTCACCCAACAACCTGGGCGGCGTCAGGTTTCAGACATGTGGTGTGGATGAGTGCTGAAGGGCGAGGCGCCTTAAGTGAGTGGACGAATGGGTCTCCCTGCTCTCATACCAATCAACAAACGGGACAATAAACTAGATGTTCAATGACGCACATCGGCACTGGTATCCAGCGGTTTCAAATGCCAACGTCCTATCTGCAGGGCGAATCTAGGGTTTTCAGTCACCAGACTGGTCAGCTAAGCCACTGGAGATTATTTGTCCATGATACTTGCGAGGCACCCCCAGGCCCAGACGATGGTTCTGCCACGAAGGACAAGGGTCTCCCAACAGAATTTCCCACGCACAATAAAACTGTGCTAGGCCAGAATAGCAGCGGAAAATATTCACAACGGATACTTACATACTACGCACACAAGTACCTACTTTAAGTGCATAGGTTCCGTAATGAAAAATTGCAATTTTTACAGACGCAGGTTAGGCATGGGCTTTGGGATAATGTAATCAAAGAATGGTCCCCTGACAGCCTTTGAACGCAATGGTGACAGGTCAACAACAGTTCATCCCAATAGACCAACCTGCATCCGTCTGCAAAATCTCCCTTTTTTTTTTCACAGTAAGTATACATTGTACATAGTAATGTATTACGATCGTGCATCTTCGAAATCAGAAATTTCGGCTTACGATAGTAAGTTGACTAAGACATCCGTCTGAAGGTGGTAAGGCGCATGTGGGTTTCGGCCCATTTTATCGACTTTGCTTAGCTCGAAATTTCGGGCACGCTTCATACAATACGGATATTCTACACGTCTACTACAACAATAGAGTAAAATTCTAAAAGATGGGAGTGATAATAGGCATTATTGATGTATCTATGAAATTTTCTCGGAAAAATATTTGCTATGTGGTGGAGGGCAAGAATCTTGGCATTTCTCATGGTACTTGTCAAATCACAAAGTTATTGAGCACGTGATAGACCCTAACCCGTGTCAGGTGCTCAGAGCGAGGGTGGTGGTTGCGCAAGCAGGTATCCACTGCTATCGCCCTCCTATTATCACTGCAGCATGAGTAGAAACCAATGTAGTGGTACCTCCAAATAATAGCAGTTGAGGTTAGGGTTCCCACTGTGGGAATGTCACGTGTTCAAGTTGGGGTAACCACTGCTTTGCATTTGAATACTCATTTCTGGCAATGAATTAGCCTGATCAGTGCCAATTGACAGTTTAGAAATAGATATATATAATCTGACATACAAACGGTTTGTAATCAGGGAGCTTGCCATGGATTCAAAGGTGTCTGGGTGAAAAAATATTCCAAGTTCTCATGAATAGTATGAATCTGAAAACTATTGAATATCTTATCTCTCCCATCGTAGTATTGTGCAGTAGTTTGAACAATAGCTGTAAGAATTATATCATAATAACAATTACCATTTTTCTCAGACAAGGATCGTTTGAATTATAAACCAGTAGGAATGGAATATTCTTGTTGTCATACTGTATTAGTATTTCTGGCCAAATATTATCCAAAGTATCACATTTAAAACTTCTGCAAAATGAATTCTTATTACAGGAAGTCTATGGCTGTGTTGTTACAGGGGTGCTTGATCCCAACAATCAATACAATATTTATTAAACTAAGTACAGCCACCTATCTAATATTTCCCTTTCTCTCCTCGTCTTATTCCAAGACTCTACCTCGTACGACCATCTTGCAAGAGTGTCCAAATCGAACTGGTGGCAAAGCCTGTCTCCAAGGCATATGAAGACTAAGCTTCCCCATCAAACAACTACTCCTCGGAAAATTCCGCATATGGTAATGCGCAGGTATTGAGATATCTCAGTACTAGGTAGTCGATATTCTCCAGTTCGCAGAAATGATATACCACATGATAGGTGTGGGTTAAATGGTGCTCTGCTAATTCAAAAAGTAGATTGCCGAAAGTCTCACCAACTGGTTGCAGTGCATACTCATGTTGATTCAACCAATGTCCAGATATAGATTACCCAGTCACACAAAGATAGTTGAGATGCAATTTTTAAAGATAGACAGAATTCTTAATAATATTTTGAGATCGTCTTCAGTGTTCTCACTGTTGACTGTGGATTGCTGCTTGAGCTTGTTCTTCTCATTGCCAGAACAATGTCATCTTCTTATAGTCATCTTCGAGGATTTGTACGCTCATTCTTCGATGCTATGACTATAGAGCTCATGCTGGTGTTATCGCGGTCGCGTCATGCCATTGCTGCATGCGCCCGGTAATAACTTGCCACACATCTCAGTAGGTCATCGTGTTCATGCGTATGAGGTATTAAAGTGTTATGCTCCTGATAAGAATCAGACCATCCATCGCACGATATCATGTCAGACAACATGTCAGGTGAAACTTGAACTTAGACATCTTACTACCCGTTTGCCTCAGGAGTTGAAACATCAGCCGATCTTAGTCGTCAGTGCTTATCACAAATTCATGCCTCACCTTAAAGCCTATTTGGCTTGCATCACAGATTTAATCAGCGACCAACCGAGACTATGCCAATCTGGAACTTTACACATCAGCTCGTATTGAATACGAGTCTGACATTGCAATGCATACTAACTCAAATCCATGAGCAGGGTTGCATCAGGTCTCATATCATAAGCCAACATCATAATTCCCTCAATTACGTCATGCTTAGGCCGAGACCATTCTTCTTGGGAGGGGAATGCCCTGGTTACCCTTATCGCCTGAGGTGACAAGCCAGGAATTCCGCGGACTTGCATATTGACTAATGACTGCTGTATCTGTGTGTCGGAGTGTTCCCCTGTGCATTCAGACTTGTCCCGCTAGTATCGGGATATGTACATGAGGTTGAAAACATCACGCTTGGCAGAAGCAACATCTTTCGATCTGGCAGTATTGCTGCATCGTCTTAATTGACTCTGCTCAGCATGCAACTGGCTTATTCAATCAACACGCAACTCCTATGTATTCCCACCAAAGAACATAGGACTGGCCAACTTGCACAGTCATGAATGGATGTTATGCATATCACATAACTAGACCGAGAGTAACTCCATGACCTGAATTCATATAACTAATGCAAGTACCATTATCGCTGTTAAAGGAGAACCAGTAACAAGTGTTTCGAAAATGTTGGAGCAGAATCCTAGAGTAGTCAAATTCCAGAGTTCACTGGACCCATACAGTGGGCTTCAGGTGCACCTGGGAGCATAGGCAAAATGTCAGCTAGGATATAGAAGGTTTCATAACAATCTAGAGAGAATCCGGAAGCGCAAGGAACAAACCTGGGTGTATTGGGGCATGCATGTGACAAGTCTGAGAGCACCTCAAATCACTGTAAAGCAGTCTGGGAGAAATATTATCTTTGGGAACACTGCTTGTTTGCCTGGAAATTGTAGCTACTACTTATCATTCAACAATTTTTAAAACCCATGTATGCGGTTTGTACTCTCATCTATATATCTAAGGATGTATTTATCTATATAGCTATTCATCTACACATGCTATATATTGGAACTCGCAGCCAGCTGTACTGGAGAGACATTTGATGCGTGGCTGCACATGCTGATCAAGTTGAACTTCAAGCTGAACATATGGACGCCATAATTGAGCGAGGTTGAAGATACACTTGATTGCCATATTTGTATGACCTGCAATGTTGACATTGTGCAAGTTTCGAAAGGCACTTGGAGGCCACAATCGTGAACCATTGGCAGTTGTGATCAAGCAAGTTTGGAGATGCACTCAGAGGTTGTGATGGAGTGAGTTTGGAGATACACTTTGAGGCTGAGATCCAGTGAGCTCAAAGATGAACTTGGAGGCCATAATAATGTAATCTGGGAGGCTGTGATCGAGTGAGAGTGGAGATATAGTTTGAGGTCACAAGTGAGTGAAATTGAAGGTGTACTTGGAGGCTGTCAATAGGGAAGCACACCAGGTGCTGAGACTCTATTCATTAGTAAGTTAACTTATCACTGTAGGAATACAATGACTGTCCAGGTTGATCTGTTTTGGAGAGTTGGGTGGAGAAAGTAAATCTGTAGAGAGACATGCCGGATTCTGAAGCTAAATTGAGGAGTCATTTCTTAATCATAAGAATGAAGGGATGACAGACACACTTCAGTGGATGCTGCACTCAGTGTATGCTGTATGCAGTATTATCTAATGATCATGGCATGCAGAGATAGATAGGGATTATGTAACTTTGTGTTCTGCAATGATAATTGAGTTGTGGACAAGAAAGAGAGATGGGTTGGGAAAACCTTCTATGCAACCGTAACTGACATATATTATCCCTGTTACTACTGTCTTACAGTTGGTTCCTATACGTTATGACTGCCTACCTTGTACTTTAGCCATTACAGTGGAGTTATGACAATGTTATGCGGGTATTACCTTATGTAATATCAAATTACAGAATGATGCAAAATTCTCATACTGCATGCATTCCATCAACCCCCGTTTTTCAACCGTCATCTCCACCACCACCACCATCACCATCACCACCATCACTATCAATACCATCACCATCATGACCATCACCATCACCATCACCACCATCACAATCACCAGCATCAGGTATTTTACTCTTCAATTATTCTTCCACGAAATCATGTAATACCCTTCTAACAGTGAAGCCACATCCACTGCTACCAGCTTGCTCCCAGCAAAGCCACTTTCACCACTACCAGCGAAGCCCAATCCACCACTACCAGCTTGCTCCCAGCAAAGCCAGATCTACTGCTTCCAGCGAAGCTTCTTTCATCCCTACCAGCGAAGCTACATCCACCGCTAGCAGCTTGCTCCCAGCTGTTACACCTTTGGAGTTGTCACGGTTCCGGGGTCATGCGATATCACTCGATGATGATGTCAGGTGGCGATGGAATACGGTTCATCAATTACAAGCATGCACTATCACCACACCAATGACCACCAGGCACATGTCCCTCAACATCATTATCACCACCCATTCTCGAGTGTTGTCATAACAGTAGTGGTGTGTTAATACAATGCAAACACCCATCACTATACTCTCTACGGATAGAGATAATGAATGACAACAGCCATCGTCACCTCTATATGAAGCAACCTTTGATTGGCATTGGTTATGGCCAGTGGGATAAGGATACTTAAGCACGATACAAAGGAAGGCTGTTGAATGGTACAATGAGGAGGATGGTCTGGAAAACAACAGTCCAATGGATACCAATCAGTCTGGAGATGTATGTCAGAAAGATACTGTTGGTCCAGAAAGACTGGACGATTGAAGGGGTACCATTCGCTTGGAGGAAGTTCAGGCCGACTGGTTATCAGAGCAAGGGGATTGGGGGACGAGGGGATGGTAAGATTTATCTAGAGAAGAGCATAGTTGGAATTAGCCGTTAGAGCGTAGAGGAAAGAGGTATAAAGACCTCTCGTTTCTCCACTGGTATAGAGGGCAACCTTCGCACGATGGAGAACAAGCCTTAACAATACATTCGGATTGGAAAGCTATTCTACATTTATTCTACTCTGATTACTTTCTGCGCCTGAGTGAAGTTTCGAAGTGAACCATCTATTAGTCCTTGTATAAGTCCAATATCAAGTCCGATAGCGAGACAAGATAAGGGGATACTTAGAAGGGATACTTCTAGTTGAGTGTATCATGGAGTTGATTCCTCCCGCGTTACACCAGTGAAGACAGATTGTCAGAGAGGTGAGACTGAGAATTCCACTGCTACCAGCGAAGCCAGATCCACTGCTACCAGCGAAACTAGATCCACCTCTAACAGCTTGCTCCAAGCGAAGCCAGATTGTCAGAGGTGAGAGCGAGCATTCTGCCGCTACTGGCTTGCTTCCAGCGAAGCCAGATCCACTGCTATGAGCCAAGCCAGATTTACTGCTACCAGCGAAACCAGAACCACCGCTAACAGCTTGCTCCCAGCGATGCCAGATTGTCAGAGAGGTGAGCGTGAGCATTCCATTGCTACCAGCGAAGCCAGATTGTTAGAGGTGAGAGTGAACATTCCACCGCAACCAGCTTGCTCCCAGTGAAGCCAGATTGTAAGAGGTGAGAGCGAGCATTCCCCTGCTACCAGCTTGCTCCTAGCGCAGCCAGATTTACTGCTACCAGCAAAGCCACATCCAGCACTAACAGCTTGCTCCCAGTAAAGCCAGATTCAATGCTAACAGTGAAGCCAGATGCACCGCCCACAGCTTGCTCCCAGCGCAGTCAGATTCACCACTACGACCTTGCTCCCAGCAAAGCCACATTGTCAGAGGTGGAGCATGTCAGAGCAGTGAGACCAAGCATATCTGAGGTTGGAAAGTGAATATGTCAGAGTTGTGTGAGCGAGCAGATCAGTGGTAAAAGTGAGCATGTCAGAGTTGTGGGAGTGAGCTTGTTAGAGTCATGAGAGTCAGAGGGTATACATGTCAAAGTAGTTAATAAATAAGTAACTCTTGAATATATAGTATTATCCATAAATTGCAGTATATAATACATGCACTACAGTTGCATTACAGTAATAATTCAGTTATGGTATCGGTAAATTACAGGTGTATTATCGTGCATTACCGAAAACAGCTCTGGGGTTTTTTTCATTATATGGTGTTATCAGTGCTATGGGAGGTTATGGTAGGCTATATAGCCTGTGGTAGATTACAGGTGACAGAATATATTTTTCCTAACGATGGGGGATGCAGATGGGAACGATATGGAGGATACTAGAGATCATGAGCAATATAGTAGGCAATATGCCTGATAGGGTTTCGAAGACCTCATATCAGTATTCTTACCTGCTGCATTGGAAGTTGTCCCTGGTGTATCAGGAATGGCACATTGACCCACACATAAAATTTTCTTCAGTCCTAGTTTGTTATAATTATTTCCCCTTTCTCCTCCCATCTCACTCTTTCTTGTCCTTGACTATTCCATTACCTAATTAGATCAAGTTATATTATCCCTCGCAATCATACCATACCACGATCATGAAATTCCACTGGGTAATGTGCACGGTGAGAACTGTGTTATCCCAAGATCAACTGTCTCCCGCTCTCAGTGAGTTTCTCATCTCTCATCTATCAGCAGACTTCGTAGTACTTAACTCCCTGCATCTGCTAAAGTTCAAGTTAATCAATTAATAGAGTTTCAGCTTTCGTCATGCCTCCCATTGAATCTACCCCCTCCAGATCGATTAACTCCAAAGACTTGTCCAATCTTGATCGATTATGGTCTCCAGGTGCATCTCCAACCTCACTCAATTGTGACCTCCAAGTTCCCCCAATCAAGGGCTACAAGTACATTTCCAAATATGCTTGGTCTCGGCGTCCATGTTTGCTCAATCATGGCCTGTCATGTGCATCGCTGAAATTGATCAATTATGGCCTTCAAGAGCATCTCTGAGTCCGCTAAGTGGCGACTCGAAGTCTATCTGCAAACTTGGTTGATCGTAGCATTGAAGTGCATCTCTGAGTTCACTTCATTACGGCCTTCAAGTTTATAACCTAACTTCCTTAATTCTGGCCTCCATGAATGTCTCTGAGGTCACATGATCACGTTATGGTGAAATGGCGAAACTGGAAGGCAGAGAGCTGATCAGAAACACTCCACTGCATCTGTAAAGGTATGGAAATAGAATTGGTGGGATATCTTGGTTCAGCTGTGAGTAGCATACAAAATGAGTTAGAGGTTACAAAGCGCTACCTGTCGATGAGAAACCGCACACAATGAGTGGATCAATCACAGCTGGAGAAGAGTGCATGAGGAAACACACAAATTGCGTTGATCTGCGAATGCATTCCAAGAGTGTATTAAACCTCAAGCTGAAAATAATTGAGTGTGTAGTTTGTATAAAGAGATGATGACTGTCTACCCCAGGGTTTCCTAAATATATACTTACTATTACTCAGTCTATGACTGATATCACTCAATGTCCCCCTGACCCAGTCCATTTCTGGTATCCCTGTATTTCCATATTCACCCCGATAGCTTGCCCGTCCCAACATCGATGGCTATTATATTAGTAAGAAATGGAATATCCTGTCATAACAGCGTTCAAGTGCATATTCAAGTTCCCTTACTTGGGGTTTCTAGGTACTTCGCTGATTACACTTGAGTACTGCCTGCAGCCAGATTGACCGTAAGTATATATAGAGAGAGATCTAAATTGGTAATTTATGCTATTGTATGATATAGCCAATCTTGTGGCTGTAACACAGATGAATATGATATACGAAATGCCTTGTACTTGTTGAACCTTGAGAACTACTACTGTGAGAATATGGTACCAAGTGTCCTGCAGAGCTGTACAGAGGTCTCAGCTGGCCTGGAAGTCACCCACAGATCTGCACAGCAGTCCATCAGCAAAAAGGGAAATCAGTGTTCCAATATTGACCCCAGGTACTGAATATTCTCCACATTCTGCACCTACAATACAAGTGACTTATTTGTATTCTTCCACCATGCTTCGAAGCGTTCAATGATGTTAGTTCGTCATTATCAGATTTCAAAATCTCGTTTAGTCATTCATGTTTGTTTACTGAGCTTGTATCTATCATGTTGGTCCTCTACACTTGAATTAGTTTGACCAAGTTTTGAACTGTGTCATTCATTTCACAACGATTCTTAACGATTCAACTCCTTGAGACATTGATTATATAGAAGCTTGCACAACTCCCATAACAAAATTAAAATGCCCAGAGTAAACACTCATCAGCTTTCTATATATCGGTGCAATGATTACTTCAAGCATCAATTGAAATCATCTCCAGGTCAAACAAATTGAAAGCATTCTGCTCAATGGTGTTGCTCATGTACAATCGTATGCTATCTGGCTGCGGTGTCAGCAGGTGGGTATGCTTGTTATGGTGCATCATTGCTCTTTCTGGGAGTTCAGAGCTTGTATTCCAGACGTGGCCAAGCCAGCAGATATGGTCAGGAAAGTGGTTCAGGAGATGTTTCTTCACAAAGTTGAAATCAGATTCATCGACAAGATGTTCTGCAATATGTGACTTGATCTCAGTTGAATATTGATTAACTCTATAATGCATTGCAGCTGCAGAAAGATTGTTCGTAGCAGGGTCACTTTACAGTCCCTCCTGTTTGTCCAATGGAAGATGCTGTTTCAAGGCTTCCAAGACAATCTGTGTAGATTTACTGACGGATAATTGACTGATAGCATCCTTGTAACAATGAATCTCATCCAGGTACTTCTCCATGTACTTGATCGTAGCTTCAGTATGGTACCAGTACTGTGCCATAAGGTGAAAATACATAAAGTTCTTGACTGACAACAGGGTTTCTGCGAAGAAAATTCTTTGGCTCGCTGATGGGTTCAAAAGTATCATCCAGCAAACTGAAACAATCACGCACCAGTGTGGTTTCATCTTCTTACCACTCCATTGCATCTCCAGGCTATATGGCTTGTTGAATTGAGTGAAGTCAGAATATAGAGGCATCATCACCCAGAGCTGGATGAATTTGTCAATCCTGGAATGTTGTTCAAAGAAGGACGTTACCCTGTCCATCAAATGCTAAAGCATACCAAGATAGGCAGTATGAAAAATATCTGGTACGATAATAGTCATTGGGGAGATGTATTTCATTATCCAGCAGATACCTTCGGAGGTTCCAACAACTCGATTGGCCAGATATTGTGTTGGTTCCGGACTCTCCCTCTCATCTCTGTGAGTTGCGAGTATTGTGTATTGGAACATTTGCCAATAGTTTCCCAATTGCCTTGACAATGAATTCCCTTCTTAAAATGACAATTTCTGTGGTTCGCACATGGGGCAATAGGGCTGTTTAATTGAGTGCAAGAGATTGTTTTCAAAGTAGTCAGCCATCCATGCACTGATAACAGGATAACATTGCCTCATCTGATCATCCGCACAGAGAATATGCGTTCCTGGACTGACAAGCGCATGGAGAGGATGAATAGTAAGCTAAAAGCCGTTCCATAAAGCCTCCCGATTATGTATGTATTGTGCCTGTATGGCAGTTGTTGTTCCATGTATTTTAACATGATATTTCAGAGGAATGGGAAGCAGGGCAACAAGGATGCATTTGAGACTTAATGAAGTTGATGTAATGGTCCAGTTGAGGTTTCCTAGACTGAAATAAACTGGCCATTCCTTCTTGTCATCTGAATAGATTGTAATATGTATCTGGTCTGAACTGGTGACTGCAGGGACAATCAATACTCCATGTGGCCACTGTAGCTATTGAAGGGGTCAAAATCATTATAGCTATGGCAAAAATCAACCAACGTACCTGTTCATTCCACCACCAGTCGCTCGATTTCACCTCTGAGTAGATGCTTTCCTCAGCTTCAATGAATTCCATCTCTGGAGTATATGACATATGTTCCCTGAATGCAGGCTGGTGGATGAGGAACTCAATGCATTCAACAGGCCTGCAGAGGAAGAAAGATGTGTAATCATCATTATGAAGGGTGTTTAGATTGGCGAAATGATTGAAACACACGTTGCCCCAATTTAAAGAGTTGATGCCCATTTTATAGAACAGTTTGTGCAACCTTGTCAATAAAGTATAGAATAAAGCGAAGTTGCTGACGGTTGCCGTTGTAGGGTTCCTGAAAAGCTGGTTGATAGCAGCTCTGCTCCAGTTGTGCTCTACCCACCAGTGTGTTAATTGATACACCACCTCACAAGAAAATAGTGACTATAGATCCATTTCATTCACTAGGATAATGAAATACTTCAGACTAACAGGCTTGCCCACTAATTGGTTGTTGAAGTGTATAGTACCCGAAATATGTATCTGAAATGGAGGTTTCTCTGGATTGACACATCGATTTTTGGTGTAAGCATCTGAATCAGATGAATAATAGTCGGAAGAGTGAAGGAATGGGTTACGATGCTGTTCATGCACGAACTAAAGTGGAATACTATCGTGCTCCATCGCATCTGGTAGATGTTTGGCGGATATGTATACAATCCAATCTTTGTGGTTGCAACTCAGGTGAGTGATGTAAGCGGTGATGTGGGAGTACACCTTCCAGCAGTAACAACACCATTGACAAGTATCCATGTTTCATTACCAAAATGGAATTCCGCAACAATTGTAGGAACAGTCCTGGTGGTCTTCTAGCTACTCATAAAATTGAATGCTGGATGGTGCTCAGAAAAAGGCTTACCTTGATTTACTTTGTCCCACAAGAGACTCTACCACTCTGGTAGGATTTCTCTCATTCTCCTTTATACGTTTGGACAGGTTGTAATGACTCTCTCATTTCCAGTTTCAGTTGGATTTCGAAATGCATACCCCATCTGCATTCAGCTCATCACGGCGATTATTTTGCAACCTTAAAAGACCCTCCTACGCCCACTGCCCGATTTATGGTTGTCACCTTTTGATATGTTGTACATTACATCAACTGTGGATTATCCTTTGATACCAACCCAGTGACATCATCACGGGGTACCAGAAGTAGAGCAACGACAACTGAGGGAGATTTGACTGCATAGTATGCTTTTAGTTGTCTTTGTGATGAATTGAAATGTTCAGGTAACAAATCCGGGCGCTTAGATAATGCTAAACAAATGATTGCCTAGCTGAATAGCAACCAAGATCATGTCGCCAGATCAAGATAACCCCTCCATGCCCAGATCTATCTTTGCCTTGCCGGCCCACCTTACTTACAATCTCTAGATCTTTTGACATACCCACTTGACCGCTGCGACCACATTGCATCATGCTTGATGATACATTGCATACTTCTGATGCTTGTTTTGGGTAATCAGCATGTAATATCCACCACTCAATAATTGACAGCCTTTGAGAACCTATAAGGCAATGTGATGCCATCGGGTTGGCAAAATCAGTCCAAGTGGATACCAATAAAGTCCAAATGCTGACTCAACAAGTCTGCCTCTCGGCCGAGAATGCAGGTGTCAGAGTCAGCCATTGGCCAGCTCAATCAACGGGGATTTGCAAGGAGAAGGGTGGCTCTACAATACAATGGAAAGAAATATAGTGAGGGTGTGGATCTGGGAAATTGCCCAGTCCATGAACATCAGCAAGAAGCTAGACACCGGTACAGAGTAATTGAATCTCTTAATCGATCATTGCATTACTTGAATAGGTGATCACATATCCCACAGGCTGCATTCCAAAAGATACATGACATACAAGAGTACCCTCCAGGGTCTGAAACTTATTGCACCACTTGACTTGTTTGCGGAGGTTGGCCTTTGCAGAAGAAAGAATAGAACAGTGGAAACCGCAAGTAAGAAGAGGATAGTTGTCCAGGTTGGTATGTATTTCGTTGCCTGAATGCTTGTTTTGCTTCTCCGGATAATGTGTAGGTACAGAAGATGACAAGGAAGAAACCTTGGGTCACTGTACTTTGCTGAGTACATTGTGGTGAAATGGCCAAGCTAGAGGACAGGGAGTCCATTGTCAACACTCTGCCGCACCTCTTGTGGCATGCAATAAGAATTCTCAAGAAAGAGCAGTTCTGGTTCGCGGAGAGCAGGAAGAGGGTGCGAAGGTATGTTACGGCTGGTGTTAGGAACGGTTCCGAATCGCCGGGTCCATTCCGGCTGCAGTTCTGACTGGGAACCGAACCTTTGGAACAGGTCTTTCCACACGAAAACCCGGACTGTTGCAATTGGGCCAGTTTTACCTCCAAAAACCCGGCATTTCAACATCATAAGTTTGGCTCCAATGAAGTATCGGAGTTCTGATCGTATCGTGACATGATCAATACGTAAATTGTACAGTTTTATGCGCTCTTTCACCTCCTGCTTTGAGATATGCGATCCGACCAATATTCGTTGAGTCGCAATCGAAAACCTGTGATTTTGGGTGCATATTTGGCCACATTTCACCGCGATTCAACGAATATTGGTCGGATCGCCAATCTGAAAGCGGGAGGTGAAAGAGCACATAACACTGCTCAAGTTGCATATTGATCATGTCACGATACGATCCGAACTCAGATACCTAATCGGGTCAAAAGTTGAGCCAAAGCGGAAGCAACCGTAATATTGAACTGTGGTGCGGTTCCACCACGGCCAAAAAGCCGCAGGTTGATGTCTGGTCCGGGTAACAACCCTGCCAAGACAAAGCGAGTCGGGTTTTTGGCCAGGTCTGGAACCGAACCAAACCATACGGCCAGGCAAAAACCAGACCACTGGCGGATTACTCGGACACATTGCTAACACTGGATACTACCCGGCTGTGAGAATCCACTCAATTGCGTGTCTCCACACAGAGTCTCGGAAGGAGCAACAGAGATAAAAAGACGCGAATGATAGAGTGTGTAATTCACTGTACGATAAGATGAGATGATATGAGATACAAGATGCGATGCATGATGAGATCTATCTACCCCAGGGTGTCCGGAATATATACTCCCCGTAGCACTGTGCCTCTCCGCTACCGCTGTACCTCCATATACCCCTGACGCCCAGGCCGTCTCCATTTTCCCTGTACCACGGTACACCCGCCGTAGCTCTGTCCGCTGCCAATCGCAGTGGCTGTGGTGGCGAGAAACAGATTTTCCCACTACAACTCTTCCCTGGCTCTGTGTGCAAAGCACACCTCTCCTCTTCCATATAAGTGTATACGTAAACCCGAAAGAATATAACAATACCATAAACCCAAACAAAAGAGACAGATGTAGACTTTACTGGAAAAAACACAAACGTCGACTGAAAGGAAAAACACAAAGGTAGACTGAATGGAAACACACAAATGTAGCCCCAAAGGAAAAACCATCAATCCAAAGCGAAACCATAAACCAAAAGGAAAACCATAGCCCGAAAAGAAAACCCATCAAGACACTCACTCCTTGTGCACCCATTTTCCCTTTCCACCGTCTGTATCTGCTTTCCGTTTTCCTTGGCCACTTGTGAAGTACGAGATGTTGCCAAGCAGAGTATTGAATCAAACTATCACCTCATGCATCGTGTACACGGCTGCTGGGATTAGTGCCCGGGCCTCTGTGAACAACTTGGGATCTTCGTTCAATGCTTGTTGGATGATAGGCACGGCGTTGTACCCCATGTTTCTCTCGTGGTGTGCCAACATCTTCGTCTCGTCGTCCAACATTCTCCTGCAGTCCGGGTCAATGCTGAGCAAATGGAGGAAGTGGCTGCTGTATTCGTCATCTACGGAGTCCTGGTCGTCAGAACTGCTACTGTCGCCACCGGGAGTGGCAGGCCGGTCAGGTTTCGGGGTGCCCTTCTGCTTAGGATCGGTAGGCTTCTGTGGGGTTGTACTGGTCTCTTTCCCAGTTGGGGCTGCCGGGGGTGTACCGACCTCATTCACGGTGGGCGCTGGGGGAATCATAGAGGTGGCTTTCTCAGTGGATGGTGGTGGGATCATACCAGCGTCTTTCTCGATGGGGGCTGGGGGGATCGCACCGGCATCATTCACGGATGGAGTGCTGGTTCCGTCTTCAGATCTATCCTCGGTAAGGTCTATCAAAATCCCTCCAACGTTGCTCTCATCCTTTTCCTCTTCTTTACCCTTGGTTGATGGTATTGGCAGTGGAAGCATCTTGCTTTTATTGTGGGATGGAGGTGGTATGGATATCCCATGGTCAGCAGGCAGTATCCCATGGTCGGCAGGCAGTACTGATGGTGAGATGGTATGAAGCCTGTTGGGGTTATTGCCGTCATCCATGCCAGGGTAATAACTAAATGGCATTACCAACCCCTGATACTATTTCAGACCCATAGCTTCGTAGTCGATCCCTTCTTCTAGCTGAGCGATGTCTTTGTTTAACAGGTTTATAGTTTCCTGGAAGTCGCCGGAAGTATACCACTTATTCACATTTGACTTCCGATATAGCTTGTTGAGATGGTTAACATATGCAAGATTGAGGCATCTATTCCCCAACCTGGGATCTCTGGATGTTTGGTTGGCAATTGTCATTAGCCGCATCCACTTCTCTCTTCTGCTGGAGTTAGTTAGAATTTCCTGGAGTTCGGGATAGTGTTGGCAGAGGTCTCCCAGCTTCTTCATTGCCTGTGTCATCCTCTGCTGTGCAGTGTAATGTTGTTTTATCATTTCCCTAACCCTTCCGGAGCTGTCAAGAGCCTTAAGGAAGTCATTGTATCACTTGCACTGCAACATCTTCCAGTCAAAGACTCTCTCCTTGAAGTTCGACAGCCAATCGACCTGGGTGTTGGTGGCATTGTTAATGTCGCCAAAGGGATCATAGAGCTGAAGAGTAAAATTCGCTTTGTGTTGGGGGGCCAGTTCCCGTGCGGTGATCTCTAGGGCTTCTTTTAGCGATCCGACCGGTCTATTGGTGAAGGATTCGCTGGTGAGGTGTGGTAGTGTCCCTGATGACAGAGTTAATGAAGAGAGGTCAGTAGCGAAAGTAGAGATGTCCGTGGAGGGGGTATATGTAGTAACAGTGGTGGTGCTGCCTGCGGTGGTGGTGGTTGCCGCGGGGGTGGAGTTGTCGCTCTTAGCGGTGGTGGTTGTGGTTAGAGACCCCTCAAAAGCCATGTCATTGTTGAGTACTGCTGGAATGTCGTTGATTGATGTAAACAGTATGTTGGTCGTCGGTTATGGTTGAGATGGCAATATCGGGCGCAGTCGTCAGTGGGGAGAGGGAGATAAATGGTAAAGATGGTGGTTGCCTTTCCTTAGGAAACTAGAGGGGGGGAGAGCTCTTTATATACATGGAGGGGTGCTTTGTACGTGATCCATCTTTTTCCAGTTTCTATGTGGCTTCCGATTTCCCCAGTATGCTCTTCTCGTATCTCTTCACAACTTTTTCGCCTCTTCCTCTTCTCTTTCTCCTCTTGTATGTGGTGGTTTGGCATATTTTGCTTGTTGTTTCTGTTCTTGGTGGTGAATTTTCTGCCCAGTCCTGTAATAGTTGTCATCTCCCATGTTTCCAGATTACTAGAGGGTGAGGGGAGAATCGGAGGAAGTTTTCGTATAACGTGGGTGCAACTCAGCCAACAGGAATATTTCTTCCCCCTCCATCTTGCAAATCCACGCAATTGTGTAGATTCAATATTTTCCTCCATCTCGCAACTTCCACTGAATTGTGTCGCTTCGGTATCTTCAACTCTGTTCGTCATGGTTAATGCAATGGATCACCTCCCTTCCCTCCTTTGTGCGCCTTTCCTTCTCCCTCCATCCGTCTTTCGCATCATTGTTTGGACGGGTGGTTTGGCGGCACTGGATGTGTGGTGTTCCACCTATCCACTAGTTTCTTAATCCCCGCCATATCCGCCACCCATACCCATGATCATTTTCCCCAATCTTTTCACTTACCTAAATACATCCATCATCCTTCTATATATTTCCAGCCTGCTACTTCCTCCACCTCGAATTCCTTGAATTCCTCAGGGTCCTCCTCATGTGTGGTGCCAGGCTTACTGATTTCTGAAGTACCATGTACTCATTTGTTGCAAGTGAAGAACTTCTTGAGTCGACTACCATCTATTCAGCCTGTGAGCTCAGCTCCATCTAGTTCTGGCTGTGGATAAGTCCCCCAGTTATGGGCAATTGCTATGACTCAGTAGGGTCCCCACCACTTAGCATCGAGCATGGCGCCGTGAGACTGCTCTATTTTGGTTTCGTGCATCAGCGCAAAGTTCTGAATTTGGAGATTTTCACCTTGGAGGTTGGCTGCTTGGTCAATGTAATGTTTGTTGGCACCTCTCGACTCCTTTAAGTTTTGTATGGCAAAATTGATATCCTCTTATTGCTGTTCCAGCTGTCTTGCTCTAGCCACTATCAGTGATGCCGTATAGTCGATTCCTTGTATCCAGGTGGTGGTAATCCGTGTTAAGTTCTCCAGCTCTCGTGGGAGTACTTCATCTTGCCCAAACATAAGGTGGAATGGCTAATATCTGGTCACACATCTGACAGTGATTCTGTCGGCCCAAAGTACTGCCAGTAGGTGGTCGATTTCCATCTCTTTCGGATCGTCTGAGCAGGCCATGAGTTTGGATAGTGCATCTGTGATTGGTCTGTGTCCTCATTGGATTACTCCATTAGCAGCGGCATGGTAGGAGGTTATGGTGATCATCCGGATAGTGTAGCATTTTAAGACGAGGTCGATCCATTTTTTGTTCTCTGCTCCTCCGTCCAATACCACACTTTCCAGGGTTCCGAACCGACAGATTACCTCTCCATAAAAGAAGTCTGCTACCTTCTGCAATGTACCCTGTTTAAGTGGTTGTGCCTCTGCCCACCGGCTGAGATATTACCAGGCTACCACTAGTTGGTGATATCCATCCTCCATTGTGGGCATGTACGAAATATCCATCCCTACTCGCTATCTTAGGTGACTGACGGTTAGGCTTGTCAGGGTCTCATCATAGCGTAGAGGATCTCTCTTTTCGCACTGCTGGTATGTTTTCACCCAGTCTTTGACGTTGACATAGATTTCCGGCCACCAGTACCGCTCCACTACCTGTTGTAACGTTCCTACTCTGCCATGGTGCCTGCTGAGTTGGTGTGTAGCTTCTATCGCTTTCCTTGTCTGCTCCGCACTCACTAACACCATTGCCGGCAGATCATTGATTTCTTGTCCTCTGGTAGAGTATTCCATCTGAACCAAGGTATATCATGATTTCCCACTGAAATTGCTGCATTTCCTTCCTAGTATTTCGTTCCGGTCGTTTCATATTTCCCAGATACTCAGCTATCACCTTCCAGCTCGCTTTGTATTCCTCTGCCAGTCTAAACCCAACAAATGGTTGATATACTCTCGCCCTCTTTTTTCATTGCGGTCCTCGTTCTACCTGTATTCCTGATAAGCTTGCTTCAACTGTTTCTTCTATATCATCCTCCTCTTCCGGCTCAGGCTCCCCTTCCCCTTGTGGCCGCCCTGAGAGGCCATCAGGACCTCCATTGAGTCTCCCTCGAACATGTTTCACATCAAGATTGACCAGTCGTATCCACACAATCCACCACGTGACTAGTGCTCATGGTAGGTCGTTGGCGGCCAAATTTAGTTGACATACTAATGTGTTAGCACCTGCCTCTATGAGGAATCTGACCCCATATATGTAGTTGCGAAACTTCTTTAGTGCCTTCATCAGCCTATGTAACAGCGGAATGTGACCCGGGGCCGGGTAATGGCCACTTTACATAGTCGACTCTCCACAAGCCTTAGATCTCTAGTGATATTCTTACATATACAGCTACACATATTATTACTCTCATCCATGTTTGCAACTGTATTCCTATAAATACGATATGTATATGTATGAGGCCAAACCTACGCATACGTGCGCTTATACTATAATCACTCTTTCAGTAAATTGATACGTTTCGCACACGGGATTATGAGTGGACGAGTTTTATTCCATTTCCGACGCAATACCATCCTGTCAACAATTCAGAATACTGTCCTCCAAACAATATCGAAGCATCATTACTGCGAATCACAAAGCGTTGACCGTTCCATCATTCAATTGAGCCTGATGGCATTGTAGTAAAGATTAGAGACCAACTGGCACACATGGTGTGTCAACGGCAATGAAGACAATTATTGCGCTGAGTGCAGGACACCAACCAGCCAACAACTCAAATTTCATACAACCGTTCCCATGAGTTCAAGACGACATATATTACATTGAATGGCTGCACGTGACCACCGGAGACCGGAGAAGTCACGACTACACCCCTGAATGTGTCAATTCACTGCAGCAATCTAGAGGGCTCAGAGAGTGATTGACATACAAGGCATGTCACCGACATTGAAGATGAGGATCACGAGTACTAGCATTCCTACATCTCAATTGAGCGCGATCACCAGCTGAAGCACCTACAATAGACGGAGTGACCTTTCCCATGAATGCCGCAATATCGAAAACCAAATGCAAAGTTGAGTGACTATTTTCTGAGTCAGGACAGTTATGACTTCATTTCTTCCAAATGAGAGAAGTGCACCCTATATCGGTTTGTGTGTACACCTACAGCTCTCGTATCCTCGAAGAAGCCCACTTGCAGAAGCATTTAGTTATACCTACGGATACACTACTAGAGCGAGGAATCTTTTCAAAGGAGGACCTGGCTACCAATGAAACACACTTACCTTCATGAACGTCTGCACAAGCGAAGTGCACTTACGGAGACGACACCCTAAGATGGAAGCGAACTTAGAGCGGTGATACATTGCACAGCTTGATGTGCATCTACGGTCAAAGACCTACACGATTTCGCAGACCCACTACAATGACTACCATGACTAGGATGACCTCTCGGAGCACAAGTATTATGGACAATCGAAGTTCACCTACCCTGCGAATGATCTTCGACTGCATTTGCATTAAACACAAAGGTGGCAATTGACAAATCAAGCGCCAACAATCTTTTGACACTGAGCCAGCAAAAAACTAAAGTTGGCGCCGCAGGAACTCATGGCGAATCTGGCCGAAAGTCAAATGGTGAGATGCAATGCGTATGGGCTCTTATCGACTGCGGCGCAACCAGCATCTTTATGACACTGAGGCGTTTTAACCAACTCGGAATATCACATCAGGCAGCACACATTATTACCCTCGCCATGACCGGAGGTATGATGCAACATGCAAAGAACAGCCGGAAGACGCAGATTACAGTCTAGTAATTGGACGAACTCTCACCAGTAGACAGATCAGAGGTGCTAGTTGTGGCAATGCAGGCGCACGATCTAGTACTGTGCTTACCATGGTTTTCCAAACAAAATCCTGACATCGACTGGGCTCAATTGACACCCTGCGAACACCGAGTGCGAGTGGAGCGGAGGAATGACACCGATGAGTCCGGTAGTGGCATCGAAGGTCTCAGAAGGCGAAAATGACCAACTTCTGTGGCAGGGTCCGTGTATACAGACACTCGGAGCAACTGCATTTGACGATCTTTTAACTAGCATTGAAGTCGTCGTAACATTTACCCAACAGACTGGGGAATGCATCGGGCTGCTGGGAGTGACTTTGGAAGACATCACCTTGGATTCACCAGGTGATACAGACCCAAACGCTAGACGCGACTACCAGAGAGCAGCGGTGGTAGTTGCGGCAGAAGAGCCTCTCCAAGAAGATGCTTGAATGACTGCTGCTGGCTTGCTGAGACCCGAAGGGAATGAGCGGATGGTGGGGCTTGGCTCTTCTGTGGGCGAACCGTTAATGACAAGGCCTCCTGGATATTCCCTTCCACCGCTTGCATCCTTTCATGATTCCTTCGGCTGACATAGATGGAGCAGTTTGGAGATGTTCCCGATACACGAATAACAATTGAGTGCGAAGAGCGCCCTTTGGAACATTGAAGACTTATGAACCAATTGGCTGCCTGGGCATGACATAATGTCCCAGATACGAGAAACGACATCCCTGCAAGAAGATATCATTCAGACCAGGTGAATTGGACTGACGAGCACCAATACGCCCATCCTGGTGAGGCTTGGAGATGAATGACAATCAATCTTTAACTATGCCGATATAGAGGAAGATATACGTACTGATGGCCTGGCCATACCGAGTACAATCCAGAAGACCATTGAACAGATTACAATGCAAATTACAATGCTGAATACAATGCCATATCGGTTTCGAAGTTACATTACCGAGAATACTATCCCGAATAAGAGCCCAACTCAGACACGGCCATGCTGAACTACAACTACGATGACACTTGAGCACTGCAAATCGACTTCCAAATAAATCCCTTCCAATCGATGGTCCCTACGAAGCCATATGAGATTAGTCGCTGGTGGAGCAACGACTTTCAGAAGTGGAATATAATGGTACGAGAATCTCAAACAACCCCTACCGCAAACAATTGCCATCCCGGAAGTGCAGACAACATAAGACACATTCACCAATTGAGCAGGCTAGCAGCGGGAAGAGCACCAAAATATGAATCAACTAGTGGACTTAGAGAACAACAATAAGTCAACTGAGTCAAGTGATGGTAAACACACCTACAGATAAATCGACACGCACCGCTGAGTAGAGCCAGTACATGCACCCCGCGATCAAAGACGATAAGTTCACCGAGCATATGACAGACATCCAGTAGACCTGTAAATGCACCAGAGAGATGACAAGTCAAATGAGCCTGATCCATTCCGAACAAGACACCGAAGGACTTCAATATGGGTAACGAAGCAGTTCCGCACTCGTTACCGAACGACCGCAATATGGCCCCTGAATTGGTTCTAAAGGAGATTGAAAATGACCACCGAGCGTACCGAATAGTCTACCAAATGGCATCACAAGAGACAGTCAAGATAATTACCAAGAGATTATCACCGAAATCATACAGCGACAGGTATCACTGCCGAAGGACTTCACATGGAGGTCAAGAGGATTACTGTGAGCCTTAGTATACCAAGCCACTGACCAATACGCTTACCAAATGGAGTACCGAAGGATCAAAAACTATCGCCGAACGGCATACCGAACTGAATGTGGAAAGATTTTACTGAAGCTGTCTACCGAAATGGCCCAGAGAAGTCGACCAAGAACACACCGAAGCTATCATCCAAATGACTTTCACCATGAAGTGGCCCACCAAGACCCTACAAAATACCGCATCAAGGGATGACGAGATCTGCATATACAATATACAAAGCAGCTTTCCGAGAGCAGAAGCGTGCTACTATCACTGTGAGTATGACCACCTACTGTGAAGCTTACATGTTGGGCATGGATCAAGGACATACCACCCATGCCTGATTCAATTGGCGCATTCTACCACCCTCAAATGGTCACCAGCAAGTCAAATATGGGAACTGATGGCTATGACAATGCCAAGAGCGAAAGCTCACATTATTGCACAAAGTCAAGACGAGGCGCCGTTGCAATGACGTCAAGATTGAGAGCATTGGGACACCTCATATGATAGGAAGTGAACACGCAGAACCAGTCAAGACGAGGCGCTGTTGCAATGATGTCACGATTGAGCGCATTGGGACGCCTCATATGACAGTTTGTCAACATGCAGAGCAAGCCAGGATAGACATTAGACAGCAGGCAATGCAGAAGGACGACTGAAGCCGATGTTACGGGGGTATTTTAAGTCCCAGTTTCAATACAACATTTATTTAGACTAAATACAGCCGCCTATCTCCTTGTCCTTTTCTCCTCGTCTTCCCAGACTCAATCTCTTATTCTCTCAGAATAAGAGCTTCCTACTCTTCCTTGTCGGTCCAAGGTCGATCTTCGGACCACTCTTCGTAAGGTAATGCGCCGGTAGTGATGTACCGGTGCACCTCGTATCCGATATTGTTGATAATCGCTAAGAATAAAAGATGCGGGGAGATGTGGGTTAAACCGTGCTCGTTGAAATACAAAATGGTGTCGCCGATAGTTGCGACGAGATGTTGGTGTGCGTACTGAGATGCAGTTGGTTTCCACGAACACATATAAAGCGTATTCACGTAGGTGAATTAAAGAAGTAATCGTGATGTTTGGTAGATAGAATTCTTAATAATATTTTAAGGTGTTCTTCGCTGGTAATGTCTGACTGTGGATTGCTGCTAGAGCTTGGTTCTTCTCATCGTCGGGGACGACGTGAGCTTTTTATAATCGGTGCCTCAGGTCAAGCTTGCCTTCGGCTTTCCGTCATGACAACATTGATTCTTGATAGCAAATCTCCAGGAACAACTGAAGTGTTCCGTCGATAGTGCCACGAGTTCCCCTAGGTTATCGTGTTCATGCATGAGCTGTTTTAAGACGTTACGTCCCCTCTCGGGCAGTCTTCATGATCATGATATCAAGCGCCAATTATGCCAGCTCATAACCTCGTGTTCCACATCTTGCTTCCCATTCGTTCAGTAGCTAGAACATCTGACGACCTTAGTCTTATCAGTGCTTATCGCAATATAATATTGATAGCTCTTCACTATTAATTGCCTCACCATTAATTTGGCTATTCGGCTTTGCGTCAGAGATTTAATCGGCGACCAACTGATACTCCGCTAGCGTAGATTATGACACGCTCTTTTAACGTTGCAATGCATACGGTCTTAACTCAATAAGCCGGTTTGCTTCTGGCCTCTTATCTTCAGCCAATGTCATTAATCCCTCAGACACTGCATGCTTAGATCTCGACCTTCCGTAGACCGGGGAGTGCCGCAAGTACTCTCACCGCTTTGCGCATGAGCCTGCAGATCCCTCGTACTCGCATATTGCAATTACGTCTGCTGTGCATGTTGTTCTGCGTTATCGCAATTTAACTATGCATTGTCCCACTAAACAGGGTTTGATAGGTGTGGCCATCAATTATGCGCACTGCTGAAGGTTTTTCACTTCCCAGTTATGGTGACATAATTGCGTCATCATATTTGAATCCGCTAGCGTGACGTAGTCATTGCTAAATGATCGACACGCGGCTCAAGTGTAATTCCGCTAAGAATCACTTGACTGACAAACATGTTCACGTAATTGCGGGTAGGTGTTTTGCATATGATTCATTCTTAAGATTTGTCATATGTACCTGCTTCGTTCAAACATGTATCATTACCGCTGCTAAAGGAAAACCCCTAACACTACCTCCCTCTCTAGGACCGGTGACCCAACGGTAGCTCCGTCTTAAGAGGTGAACAAAACAAAAGATACCACTCAGATAGCGAAATAATATCAAACAACAAATGTAAAATGACAAAAAGTAAAAATTTTTCCTTATCTTTGCTTGCGCGACTTTTTCCTCGCACTTCCTGTCTTTTTCTTTTTTGTATCTTCCTTTCCAAATCTCTTGTCTTTTTCGATATTCGGATTTCCTTTGTAATACTCTTCTAGCAACTCTTTTGCATTTTCGAAAACATTATCGAAACTTTCCCAAGTATTCTCCTCATGCGTATAATCTTTCCATTTTACCCGAAACACATGCTTCAAGGCATCATCGCTTTATGGTCCGCTGGCTATTACCTTTTCCATTGTCCATCCCGCATCATCGGTCTCTATCTCGAATACCTCCCTCTCTGGGTTCTTCCCACGATACCTTTCTAGTAGCGATATGTTGAATGTTGGATGTATTTTCCAACTCGTCGGTAATTCGAGTTTGCAATATCGATTATTATGTCCGACCGACACGATTTTGAGAGGTCCGTACATTTTGTCGTCTAGCTTCATGCATCGTCCTTTGGATCGCATATTCTTGCCGTTGAGCATAACTAATTCTCCCTTTTTGAACGACTCGATAGACCTTCTCTTTCTGTCATAATACTTTGCCATTAGGCTTCTAGTATTTTCCAACTGCGTCGATAGTTTCTTATGTACTTCTGTCATATAATGACCGTACATTTCTGAAGACGGATTCTTAAACTGAATATCCGTAGGCCAATTCGTTCTCGGTTCGTATCCGTAATTGGCGTAGAACGGACTTATCTTTGTTGCCGAATGCTTCGAATTATTGTACGCAAACTCTGCCATTGACAACATCTCTGCCCAATCATTCTGTTCATAGTTGCAGTAGCTCCTCAGGTATGCCTCTATTACTTGATTGATGCGTTCTGTCTGCCCATCTGTTTGCGGATGGAAAGCAGTACTCATGGACCTCTTGACTCCTAGGTAATTATACAGATCCGTAAAATACTGCCCCGTAAAAGTGCCGTCTCGATCCGACACCACGTCCTCTGGGAATCCGTGGTACTTCCAAACGTTCTCCAGATAGGCCTTAGCGACAGTTGGTGAATCCTTTGTTGACAATGGTATGAAGTGCGCCATTTTCGTGAACCTATCGACTACCACTAAAATCTTCGTATATCCCAATGATTCTGGTAAATCGGTAATAAAGTCTGTAGATATATGCGTCCATGGTTTGCTTGGTAATTCCAACGGGTGTAACAGTCCGTGCTTAGCATGTCGTGGAGCCTTAGTTCTTTGGCAATTATCGCATTCGTTACAATATTGCCTAACATCGTCTTCCATCTTTGGCCAATAGAAATTCCTAGTTATGAGTTCCATCGTTCTGTCTCTTCCGAAATGACCCGCCACCTTGGAATCATGTTCTGACTTCATGACCTTCTTCTTCATTCCTTTCGGTACATATATTCTTCCCTTCCAGGTTAATATGTCTTCCTTAATAGCATAATTCGTATCTATATTCTCTTTCTTCGATACTGCCTTGCATAACCGAATATATTCATCGTCCAGTTTCGCGTCCTGTTTAATTGCTTCCTTCTGTTCCGAACTCAGCAGCGTAATCTCCAATGCTCCTATTTCGATGCACTCTATTGTTTCATCGTAAATTTCCATTGCTCCAATTTCCAGCCATTGTTCCGGTCCTAGCATTGGTTTTTCCACTATCGCTGTTGTACCTCCCTCTCTAAAGGTGTACGCCGGGCACCTAGACAATATATCCGCTTTCTGGTTCAACGATCCTTTCCGGTATATAATAACAAAGTCATATTCCTGAAGAATATCCGCCCATCTTGCTTGTCTTCTATTAAGCTTGACCTTTTTGGTGAAATATTCCAGATTCTGATGATCCGAAAATATTGTTATTTTATGCGATGTTCCCAATGCATAATGTCTCCATTTCTGAAGCGCATAAACAATCGCTAACATTTCTTTGTAGAAAACGTCGTAATTGAATTCTACCGGTGACATTTTTCTTGACAAAAATGCGCATTGATGAATTTTACCGTCTTCGAATTTTTGTGATAGTACAGCTCCGATTGCGAAATCTGATGCGTCCGTTTCTATCATAGCAGGCCTGTCTTGATCAAAATGCCTAAGTATTGGTGTGTTTCCTGACGTAAAAAGCACCACTATTTTGTGGAACGCGGCTTCCTGTGCCTCAGCAAAATGGAAGTTCTTTCCGTCTCCTCGAAGTAAATCCGTAATGGGTGCTACTATCTGAGCATAATTTGGTATGAATCTTCTGTAAAAGTTCCATAATTCCAATATTTGCTGCACCTCTTTTTGATTTTTTGGCTTCGGCCAGTCGACTATATCTTGAGCTTTTGCAGGGTCCATCTGAATAGTTTTCCCGCTGACTATAAAGCCCAAAAATGGTTCTTCTTGTTGCTCGAAAACACACTTATCGATTTCGATACACATCTGATTTTCAAGTAGTAAATCGAATACTTTGCCTACTTGTTTGCGATGTTTTTCGACTGATCCTTTGGTAGCAATAATGATATCATCAATATATGCAACAACTACCATTCCTTCATCTTCATCGATATGTATATCAGTTCAGATTACCAATTCGATGCCGAGTACTGGCCTTAATATTCGGTTTATTTCCCTTTGGAAGGTTGCCGGTGCGTTTGTTAAACCAAAAGGCATAACCGTATATTCATATAACCCGAACTTCGTTCTGAATGCCGTATATTTCTCATGTCCCAACAGCATTCGTATAAGATGGAAACCAGCTTTAAGGTCAATTTTCGTGATAAAATCAGCACCTCTTATGCGATCTTTCAATTCATCCATTATTGGTAATGGTGTTTTGTCCTTAACCGTATGACTGTTAAAATGGCGATAATCCACACATAATCTTAACCCCTTTCCATTTGGTTTAGGCACAAACAGAATTGGACTTCCGATCGGGCTTGAAGATGGTCGTATTTTTCCTTCTTTAATCATTTTATCGAGATACTCTTTCAGTATTCTTTCTTCTTCTCTCGTCAATTGATATATTGGTCCCATCCACAAATCTCCCTCGGGTGATTTCAATTCGATTCTGTGATCGCACCCTTTACTGCTGGGTAATTTCTCAGATTCCTTCGGATTGAATAATAACAGCCACTTATGATATTGCGGTGGTAATTTTCTCAGAATATCTTTATTTTCGAATAATATTGCTCCGATATGTATTGCATCAGGTCTCAATGCTACTCTCTTGTCGTAGGTAATAGCATATTCTGGATGTAGTTTCTTATGATTGAAGCAAGTTTCCGAACATAATGGGAAGTGTAACCTTCCTTCCGTTATTCCCTGTGCCCTGTGCTTATTAAGGTACCAGGCCGGAATTAATGCGTCATATTCCGATGAAGTTTTCATAACTTCGAACGCATGATCTTTGTCTTGAGTTCTATGATTTCCGAAGGACAATCCCAATGGTATTGTAAAAAGTCCCTCAGTCACAATTTTCGAACCTCCGACATCGGATGCTTTTGCTGGTATTTCTCGTTTCACCACTGGTATCTTATATGCTTTCGCTGCTTGTGGTGATAAAACGAAAGAAGTACTTCCTAAATCCAGCATGCATCTTAATGGATAGTATTTTCCATCAAAATCTATGAAGAACTTATAGATTGGTCGTTTCCCTATTTTCGTCGGGGAAACCTTGTATACCTTGGCTCCTTTTCTGGCTGCCATATGGTATACATAATCATTTGAAACATTGGGTTTTTTCAGTATTGGAAGAGCGAGCTCTTCAGTAGCTTTGCGTTTTGCCATCGCTATCCTTTCGACAATAGCGTAACCACAACGGGTTAAAAGATGATGGTGTAGAGGTAGATTATTTTTGTAGAAGATTTGTTTTTTATTTGTTTGTAAATCGTATCTCCTTACTGGCCAGCAGTTTCGACCTTCCGGTCATCCTCAGAGGAGAAAAATATTTTGTTTTAACTGCTGCCAGCTTCCTTTCTTTATTCCGACCACCAATTTGCTAATGCTTCAGATGACTCACTTGAATCCCCTGATTCACTACTAGCGGTATCCCTAAGCTCCTCGCTAGTTTCATCTGATGTCAATTCCTCGCTAGATCCCTCTGATGCGGTATCCCTTAGCTCCTCACTCTCAGATTCTTCCGTATAAAGATCCTTCTGATCTTCCTCTAACTCATATGCCCCAACTCTCAATTTTTGATATTCCTTGGCTTTAGGGAAGTTGGCTGTTCCCTTATCCGTTTTGACTGGTCGATAGCAATCCATTGTCTTATGATTGCCTTTTCTATCGGCCGGCCATCCGCATCTCATGCATTCTCTAGACTTCTTTCTTCTGTCTAGTTCATCCTGTGGTACCCCTTGCGTTTGCGTAGCAAAGGTTTTAACCTCTCCTCTGTTCCTATCGACAAATTTCTTAAACTCCTTCTTGGGTTTATAATCTTTTTTAACCCTAAAGTTGTCCCTAGTTTTTCTTGGTCGATCTTGTCTTGTCCGGTCTTCTTTTATTCGAGGCGTTCTGACTCCGAGATTTTTTCAGGCTTCCTCCCACTTTTCTGCGGTTCTACCAGCCTTGGTAATAATCTCGATCATTTCTTGATCAGTTTTTCCGGTAAGATCCACCACATGCATTTGCCCAAGTACGTTCTCAGGCAATCGATCCAGGATTAACTTTTTAAGGCCCGCTCCTGTTAACTGGGGTTTATCGTTAAACATCTGGATCTTGGTGAACATATCCTGTATGTCACCCTCGTATCTGACTTTCTCCAAATCTGCATACGCCTCATCTCTGGCTTCATGGTCCTCGAAACGTAAAACCAAATCATTTTGGTATGTCGTCCATGACCTGGGGAACAATCCTTTTAAAGCCTGTCTTTCCCATTGAACATGCCATGCTGCGGCATATTTCCTCATAAGTCCTCCGATCCAGTTTATGGTTCTTCCCGAATCATCAAATTTTTCCGGTTGATCTTGGATAAAAGTTTGTACTGTTATCCACCACGCATCAAAATCATCTCCTGGTTTTCCTTCGAAAGGAAAAGGGTCCTTGAGTTTAATAGGTTTGACCTTTGCCCTTCTCCTTCGACGACCTTCTGGTGGTCCCGGTGGAGGCGCTGGAGGAGGCGGCCCTGGCGGTCCTGGTGGAGGCGCCAGAGGAGGCGGACCTGGTGGTTCTGGTGGAGGCGCTGGAGGAGGCGGACCTGGTGGTTCTGGTACATTGGGATCCTCTTCTTCCTCTGACTCACTTCCGTGGCCTCCTCGGAGATCATACATTTCCCTAGCATCTTGCTTGGTGCTTATGGATTCATCATCGTAATCTTGATATCGTTCTATATAATGTCTCCTATCGCGATGTGTATGACTAGGTCCTGCTGCTGCTATGGATGTAGGTCTATGCGTGGTACTTTCTGAAAGCTTATATTCTTCCATATGAATCGTTAGCCCGGTGCTAACGTCTTGAATTTTGGCTAGTGTTTTGTCCATGGCTCTAGTATGATCCTTCAGGTCTTGCTTAGACGGCAATTCCTTCGTATATGTTTCCAGCCCACCGATTCTTCCTAGCATACTTTCAATGGTGATTCCCATGGTCTTCATTTCCTCTTGTATCCTCATTATCGACCTTCGATGGTTGAGAAGAGTTGATCCATTTTCCGTTTGCTTTTTAAGAGAGTCTCCTATTTGTTGGTGTATTCTGGCAAAGATTCCTGCAGCTTCTTCGACAATTATATTATCTTGTTTTTGCAGTATCGCCATTCCTTGTCGGACTTCGTTAATTACTGCCTGTTGAATTAACATCTGGCTGCCAACTCCGGAGACTTCTTCTTCTAGCTTCGCTTTCTCTGTTAGAATTTGCGTTTCTAACAATTCGAGGTCTTGTCTGACGGCGAGAAATTCGTCCTCTATCAGCTCTTTCTCCTCATTGCATGCTTGTACCACGTGAACCATCTGCTGAGTTAACTGTTGCAGCTTGGTTGATACGGGATCTGATTGGACCATTTCGATTTCCCCTAGTCCTTCTACGGCCTCTTCCGGTTCTCCCTGTTTCTTGATCAGCCTGATTTCTTCGGCTGCTGTTTCCAGCCTCTGCTGATATTTCTGACACCATTCCGGCAACGCTCGGACTGCTGGTGACTTGTCTGAGCTCCTCTTCTCGACCCTGGAACTCTTCTGCTGATAGGTCGTGCTCAACTACGTAAGTCTGCGCCTCGGGGTTTCCATTTCGAACTATAATCGACGGATCATTTATTGGTATTGTTAATACGTCCGTTTCGTATCGATTGGGTTCGTGGTCTTCCTGACAGGATAGACACTCGCAATTTGCAGTCGGACAATGATCTGGACAGATGCTGGTTATTCTGTATGCCGACTGTCCTTGGAACCTTCCTGTTCCCACAGCTATATAGCAGCAAGCGTCTCTTTCACAAAACCGACACGGTTCTTGTTCGGTGTCCCTCATTGCCCTCTGAATCGTGCACCTGATATAGTAACAGGCTATCCGAGTGCACTGTAATCTGCAGTATCTAATTCCGTTGACAATACAGCAGTATCGTTGTTGACAATCCTGACAATCAGTCATAAGCGGAGTCTTAAAATATTATACTGTTACGGGGGTATTTTAAGTCCCAGTTTCAATACAACATTTATTTAGACTAAATACAGCCGCCTATCTCCTTGTCCTTTTCTCCTCGTCTTCCCAGACTCAATCTCTTATTCTCTAAGAATAAGAGCTTACCACTCTTCCTCGTCGGTCCAAGGTCGATCTTCGGACCACTCTTCGTAAGGTAATGCGCCGGTAGTGATGTACCGGTGCACCTCGTATCCGATATTGTTGATAATCGCTAAGAATAAAAGATGCGGGGAGATGTGGGTTAAACCGTGCTCGTTGAAATACAAAATGGTGTCGCCGATAGTTGCGACGAGATGTTGGTGTGCGTACTGAGATGCAGTTGGTTTCCACGAACACATATAAAGCGTATTCACGTAGGTGAATTAAAGAAGTAATCGTGATGTTTGGTAGATAGAATTCTTAATAATATTTTAAGGTGTTCTTCGCTGGTAATGTCTGACTGTGGATTGCTGCTAGAGCTTGGTTCTTCTCATCGTCGGGGACGACGTGAGCTTTTTATAATCGGTGCCTCAGGTCAAGCTTGCCTTCGGCTTTCCGTCATGACAACATTGATTCTTGATAGCTTATCTCCGGGAACAACTGAAGTGTTCCGTCGATAGTGCCACGAGTTCCCCTAGGTTATCGTGTTCATGCATGAGCTGTTTTAAGACATTACGTCCCCTCTCGGGCAGTCTTCATGATTGTGATATCAAGTGCCAATTATGCCAGCTCATAACCTCGTGTTCGACATCTTGCTTCCCATTCATTCAGTAGCTAGAACATCTGACGACCTTAGTCTTATCAGTGCTTATCGCAATATAATATTAATAGCTCTTCACTATTAATTGCCTCACCATTAATTTGGCTATTCGGCTTTGCGTCAGAGATTTAATCGGCGACCAACCGATACTCCGCTAGCATAGATTATGACATGCTCTTTTAACGTTGCAATGCATACGGTCTTAACTCAATAAGCCGGTTTGCTTCTGGCCTCTTATCTTCAGCCAATGTCATTAATCCCTCAGACACTGCATGCTTAGGTCTCGACCTTCCGTAGACCGGGGAGTGCCGCAAGTACTCTCACCGCTTTGCGCATCAGCCTGCAGATCCCTTGTACTCGCATATTGCAATTACGTCTGCTGTGCATGTTGTTCTGCGTTATCGCAATTTAACTATGCATTGTCCCGCTAAACAGGGTTTGATAGGTGTGGCCATTAATTATGCGCACTGCTGAAGGTTTTTCACTTCCCAGTTATGGCGACATAATTGCGTCATCATATTTGAATCCGCTAGCGTGACGTAGTCATTGCTAAATGATCGACACGCGGCTCAAGTGTAATTCTGCTAAGAATCACTTGACTGACAAACATGTTCACGTAATCGCGGGTAGGTGTTTTGCATATGATTCATTCTTAAGATTTGTCATATGTACCTGCTTCGTTCAAACATGTATCATTACCGCTGCTAAAGGAAAACCCCTAACAGCCGAAGCAAAATAGTCTGCAGATGAGGCAAAAGCCGAACTAAATTACATGTCGAAGCAGAGATTAAAATTACAATCCCGAATCATCAATGTATCCCAATATCAATTTGGAGATCCAAATTACAATACTACCGAGGTACAACGGCGATCGACAATCGATATGAAGTCGTTGACGGAGCAATGAAGAATCAAAGGATGGTGATAGCCTTGTCAAATCAGTCAAGTCCTACCAACAAGTCAAAAGCCCACCTGGAGGCGGCCTACCCAACACATGCACTGACAAGTCTACCAAAAGGTCAACCGACAAGTCTGCCAAGACACACCAGCAAGTCTACCGAGAAGTCCTACCGAGAAGTCAAAAGTACGCCGAGTGGCAAGTCTACCAAGTCAACAAAGTTCCTACTGAAGCCACCTGCTGAGAGTGCAACCATGAAGTCAACCAGATAGTCACCAAAGAGGACTTCAAAAGACGATTGCCGAGTAAATGCCACTTACCGATGACTTCAGGCTGCAAGATATATCCTCCAGAGCCTGCCGAAGCACTGCACAGAGCTCAGACAGCGCTAGCGCGCTTGAACTAGGTAAGTATAACCATCTTTAGAGATGCTCCCTTGCTAGATGTCGACGAATGAGACAACAATACATGATTGACGGATACAAATGCTGATTACCGATGGCTACGACCAATGCCGCCTGCTGAAGCTCCCATTGATGCGAAGTCATGAGCGGAAGCTCTACCACCCTGCCAAATTCCGCCAATGACCTATGCCGAGATACACGAGCTACAAGTGCAGTACTGGATGGCTGGTCGGATGTTGTAGGAATGTGGGAGTGAGATAAGGAAGAATTGTGGTCGGAATCTCGGGAGCGGAGGAAGTTATCAGTTGGGTGTTTCTTTCTTCTCTTTCTTCTCTTTTCTTCTCTTCTGCATAGTTTATTACTTCATTGGATCTCAGCCAGGTATAAATGGCGTCGGCACGAGTTTTACCACCTCCGGATATTATTCAATGGGATGTGGAGTTTCCCTGCAAGCCAAATCCACTGAAAAGCTACCGCACGGTGCCAATCGGTAGTGGGACTTTTGAGTTTGTACCAGTACGTACGCGGCATGATTGTTTAATGCATTGCTTTCCTTTTCTCGTCTCTTGTAAGGTTTATACAGCCCAGGAGGTCTGCACCTAACGAGGGTCACAATGTAATGGCGGCACATGACCCGGGGCCGGGTAATGGCCATTTTATATAGTCCGCTCGCCACGAACCTTAGATCTCTAGCAATAATCTTACCTATATATCTACACATACTATCACTCTCATCCATGTTTGCAACCGTATTCCTATAATTACGATACATATACCTATGTGGCCGAATGCAGACATATATGCCCTTAGAGCCCATGACACTCAAATTTCCCTGCATCATATCTCCTCTCGGGTTTGTTCCAATACCCGCTCTCATAGCGACACGGGTGCCTGTCCTTATTTTCACCTTCCTACTGCAAGATGGCCCCCACCCCTCTCAGCTGGTGTCAACACCCATGACTGTTTGCCCGGCGCCATCGCTAACATCCAACGTCTTCAACACAGGAGCATTGCAGAGCACTGCCTTCAAGATTGCGATAGATTTCTTTTCCTCAGTCTCCCATTGAAACTTGACATCTTTCAGCAAGATTAGGAAGAGGGGGCCTGCAACTATTGCATACTAGGGGATCCATATTTGATAGTATGTGCAAAGTCCAAAAACTGCCCTGCACTCTGTACAGTTCTCGCACCAGGGCCAATTCCACACCTTGTCGACCGTGGACACTTACAGCAACCTTCCCACCTCTCCGCAGGCCAACCCGGCTGTTTTTACTCAGTTCCAGCACCAGTCAGAATTCTCTCCGGAAATGGTGGCTCCAGCTCACTCCACATCAGTAAGTACGTTATCAAGGTTCTGGTGGTGTTCCTTAACAAACCTTCGAACTCCAGTGATCCCTTTCACCTCCGCTTCTCCATACAGACTCATTGGGCCTTTCACTCCGACATCGTTGACGAATATTTCCATAACTGATCCCCGGTGAGTGTTTAGTATTTTCTAGGATACTCTGAGAATGGCTAATACCGAATTGGTAGCTCCCTGTACTAGTCTGGTCCGCCGATACCTGTCTTGCGTAAATTGGAAGTTCATGTAGTCCCAGCTATCCTTGGGCAACATTTTTTGGCCATACCCAGAGTCAAAGTCAATCGGTGAGGAAATGTGCAGCCTGGCAAAGGCTTCGGAAAACTCTTTGATGTTAGAGGGTATCCTTGCATCTTCCACTGTAGGTTGATTGGCACTCACACCATAGATAATGAAGCGGTACTTCCCATTCTTCTTTGGAACTGAGAAGTGGGTATTCCTGTAGAGGCCCCAAGCAGGTGCGAATAGGGCCTGCCGAACTCTCTCTTCTATAATCTCATCTTCCACAGAAATGACTTTCTTCGGTATGCAGAATATGCAATCCTTCCAGACCTTATGATCAGACTCCAGTGGAATACAATGGGGTGTCACGACCATGCTGCTGATCTTGCCCTGTTCCTCCCATGGCCATGAAAGAGCGAATTCTCCATTTGATAGCATACCCAGGAGGGCTTTTTTTTCCTGTGACCATAATATGTTCCCGATCCGTGGCTCTCATAATCTCCCAGGTGTCAACCTTCCGCCTCTAGCTCAGTGGGTCAATCTGGGAATAAACCACTGGACCCAGGGGCCTGGTATTGGTATGGCCCGAGTGATAGCTGTTCCTCTCCAGTCAAGTCTGGCATCTGGTATACTTCCATCTTACAAGGGAACAGGCTTCACTTTCTGCACAACACATTTGTAGCAGGAGTGCACCCAGGCTGGTTTGGTGTTTTCGCGTAAGTTGCACTTCGCCAAACCAAGGTACAAGGAAAAGAGTTGTATTTGACTAAGTTTCGGAGCAATGTGATTTTTAGAAACCCATGCAAAAGTCATGGATTCTCTTCCAATTATCCTCGTTTTCTTCACCTGAGCCTCTTCTCCCATCGACCATTGTTTCATTACCATCCTGCTATGCAAGTCTCCGACGACCAGTTTGGATCTGGATTTTGCTAAAAAGATAGGGACAGAAACAATAATACGATGGATGTTGACCAGCATGGTCTCTGCCACCTTCGGCAAATCAGACCAATTTCCATTGGCAGTGATCATCTTCCAGTCGGCACTTTTCAACCAGAGATTCAACTCTCTGGTGATCTCTTCACTCAACACGCAGATCTCAGATCTGCCATTGATGAGCCTGGGAAGTTTGTGCCAGTGTATCTTTCCGAGAACAATTGGAGAGGCCCGGGCATACCGGATTTCAGTGTATCCGGCGCGATCTTTTAGGCTGGAGAAAGCTGAAATGTAAGCGATTCGGATTTTCTTTGGTGCACCCAGGGTCCTGGCAGTAACTTGTTTGCCTTTGGGAACTGATACTGTTTTAGCCTTTGGTAGGAGTCGAAAGGTCAATTTGCCGGTCTCTTTCTTTTAATTGGCTAGCATAGTGTAATCGAGTTGGCTGCTTCTCAGGACTTCAGAGTTTCCAGTATCCAGAGCCAGTGCTTTCATTCGCGGCACATTCAGAGCCTTTGGGGTATTTGGAGTCATGTTTTTGATCAGGTCCATCTTGGCCAGTTACTTGCTGAATTGTACCGTTTTCTGGATAGTTCACTTTTTGTGGTTACTAGAACTCACCGAGACATCAGGAAGCTCTTCCTTGATATGTGCCCGCTTGTCATCACCCCTGGTCACCTCATCTCGCCTCATCTGTCTCTCATCCACGAAGGCATATCCTGCCTACGTGCGCATGACTGCTGCCCGTTTTTCTCTCTCTTCGTGATCTAAATGAGCATCTCTCTCCTTCTTTGTCTCACCTCCCTTCTCTTCCTCCACACTGCTGCCACCTTGCACCCGTTCTTCCTCTACATTCTCGTCGCACAATTCCTCGTGACAGTCTTTGTTACCTTCTTTGTCACCTTCTTTACATGTATACAGACCAGATTAGTCCACGTCGATTTCCAACAGCTGTCATGCAATCCCTGACCGACATGCAGTCACCTGAACACTGGCCCTCTGAAAAAGCTGAGATCTTGCAACGTGCTGTGGCTGAGGCCACTGTGGTGCAGCCGTAGAGGCTACTCCCCCTCCCTACTGCCCTTGTCGAGCTACTTTCCGGGTGTACTTCCGCATTGACAAAAACCTTCTCTCTGCATCATCAAAATGTATTTTAGTTACTGGAACCCTCCAGGAGTGTCTGGGAGGATGTGGAGTGTAAACTTAGATGCATCAATTTCAGGAGAGTATCAGACCAAAGGAGGGCATTCCTGCTGGCCTTTGAAGTAACTGGGAGCACTGACGACAAGCCTGGGAGCACCTGGGAGCTCCGGTAACAAACGTGGGAGCACCGGCAATATGTCTGGGAGTACCTCGAATTACATTAGAGCAGCCTGGGAAAAACAACATATTCTTTTGGAATGCTACTGGTGCGCCTGGAAATCATAGCTACTACTTATCATTCAATGATTTTTAAAACTCATGTATTCAGTTTGTATTCTCATCTAGGTACCTATGTATCTATATAGCTACCCATCTACACACGGATTTTCTGGACTGGCTACAGGCAGTGCGTGAAAGCAATTCGAGGTGCGCCTGACAATGACAATCAAGTAAACTCAGAGATGTACTCCGAGGCCGCGATTGAGCAAGTTTGGAGATGCAATTTGAGATCAAGTGAAGTCAGTGATGCACTGGGAGGCTGTGATTGACCGAGTTTGGAGATGCACTTGGAGGCTAAGGTCGAGTGAACTTAGTGTTTCACTTTGAGGCCGTAATTGAGCGAGTTTGATGATGCAATTGGAGACCAGGATTGAGTGAACTCAAAGATGCACTTGGCAGCCGTAATTGAGCGAGTTTGAAGATGGAATTGGAGACCAAGATTGCGTGAACACAGAGATGCACTTGGCGGCCGTGATCGAGCAAGTTTGGAGATGCGATTGGAGACTGAGATTGAGTGAACCTAGAGTTACACTCCGAGGCCGTGATTGAGCGGGTTTGGAGATGCACTTGGAGGCTAGGATCGAGTGAACTGAGAGATACATTCCGAGGTCGTAACCGAGTGAGTTGGTAGATGCAATTGGAGACCGGGATTGAGTGTATTCAGAGATACACTCCGAGTCAGTGATCGAGCAAGTCTGGCGAAGCACTGGGACCCCGTGATCGAACGAGTTTGGAGATGCAATTTGAGGCTGTGATCCAGCGACATTGGAGGAGTACTTGGAGGTGGTCGAGCTGGAGGCGGTCAATGGATAACATGCGTGGTGCTCAGACTGTATTGATCGGTTAGGTAACTCGAAACCGTGGGAATGTGACAATGTGACTTTACCTTTGAAGCTTTTATGGAGAAATGGCTGGCGGTAGTCAATCGGTGGGGAGGTACACCGGAAGTTGAAGATACATACAGGGGTTAATTCGAAATCGTGAGAATGAAGGGATGACCAACAATCTTAGATGTATGCTGTACTTGGTGTATGCTGTACTCAGTGTATGCTGCACTCTTTGTATGCTGCACTCTGTGTATGCTGCACTCAGTGTTAACTCAGGATGATGGCATGGAGAGATTGAGAGTGATGACTTAACGTTGTGTTCTTGCAATGATGGTAGAGTTGTGAATGAGAACGAGGGAGATAAAGGATGAAGATGAGAACGATATGGAGGATACGAGCGGCTATGAGAAATTTGGGGTATGACTTGCCTGATTGGGTTTAGAAGACCTGATATTGGTGTTATTGCCAGCCAGATCGGGACTCATACCTACCATATCGGGGATGGTCAATTGACTCGCACGTGGAATTTTCTTAAGTCCGAGTTTCTCATGATGATTTCCCCCATCTCCTCTGATCTCTCTCTTTTTTGTGCTCAACTCTACCATCACCTAAGAACACAAAGTTAAGTCATCCCTCTCTATCTCTCCATGACATAATCATGATTTAACACCGAGTACAGAATACACCAAGTACAGCATCATCCCAAGATCGACAGTCTCCCCCAGCTGGTTCTCATCTCTCGGCAGATGTTGTTGTACTCAACTCTCTACATTCCCACAATTACAAGTCAATCATTGAATAGAGTTTCAGTTCCTGTTGTGCATCCCTCCAAATCGACCGCCTCCAAGTACTCCTCCAATCTCGCTCAATCATAGCCTGCAACTGCATTTCCAAACTCGCTCAATTACAGCCTCCAAGTGCATCTCTCAGTTCAGTCAATATCGGTCTCCAATTGCATCTGCAAACTTGCTCGCTCACGGCCTCAAAGTGCATCTCCAAACTCGCACCATCACGGCCTCCCTGTGCATCTCCAAACTCACTCGATCATGGCTGCCAAGTGCATCTCTGAGTTCACTCAATCTCGGTCTCCAATTGCATCTCCAACTTGCTCGATCATGGCCTCGCAGTGTATCTCTGGGTTCACTCGATCCTGGCCTCCAAATGCATCTCCGAATTCGCGTGATCACAGCGTCCAAGTACATTGTTAAGGAGCGATGGTGGGTGTATAGAGATGCAGGGGTAACAGAAGTGGAATGAGCCATGCAGAGTATATATTCGGGAGACCCAAGGGTTGATATAAATATCATTTTCAGCTCATCTTGTCGTATGACGAAAATACACACTCTATCTTTCCCAACTTTCGGTCTCACTTGCTCTTTCCGGGATTTTGTGGATCCTCATGGCCGGGTAGTATCATATCTTCTCACCTTCTTCCGAGGCTCCTCGAGCTAGAACTGCTCTCCCTCACGAATTGCGTTTGGATATCGCGAGAGGTGTGGCGGAATGTTGATGGTGGGCTCTCTGCCTTCTCACTCCGTCGTTTCACCACAACGGCCTCCAAGTGGTGTATCTCTAGCTACTCTCAATGGGCATCTGCAGGTGCTCCTCCAATTATGCTCGACTACCATCTGTGGCCAGATTGACCATATGTATATATATAGAGATACTTCAATAATGCATGCCATAGTATGAGATAGCGAAACTTGTGACTCTAACAAAGACGAAGATGATAGATGACATGCCTTGTTCTTATGGAACCCTAAGAACTTCTGCTTTGAGAATACGGCACGAAGTCTCCAGCTGAGCTGATCTCGAAGTCTCCGACTGACCTGCGCGGAGGCTTCACCCACTCCAAAATTTGACTATCGAAATTGTCAAATCTCGTAGCGTCCTAAATTCACATCCATAAATGCAGGTCCTTTCAGGAGCACTTGAGAAAGCTCTTGCAGAGTCTGAGAGCACTTTGCAAAGCTCCAGGGGGGCCTGGGAGCATCTGGAAGTACTTGGAAGCACTGGTGAGGGCTACCAGAGTGTCTGTGAGGTTTGCATGTGGCTTGCGGACTGATTTAAATCTTGCTGATGTGGTTGATATCCAGATATCTCACCTCCATTTCCTCCCCTTGGTTTTCAGGTTAGGCTTCCACGACCGTTGAGGTGGACTATCACTTGCTCTTGGTCGGTGCGCACATTGGGACAGAACATGTGGATGTGTCCCAGCTCATCACTATAGATACAGAGTCCTAATCCTTACCGTGGATACTACTGGTAATTGGGTGCTGGTCGGTAGTAAGTAGGTCCCATGGGTGCATTTGGAGGTGGGAAATTCATTGGTATTTGCATAGGTGGATCGTCAGCTTGGATGGTGTACTCCCTGCCAGTCTGGTAGCCTCCATATGTGGGCTCATTGGCTTTGCTCCACTGGAAGCTCCAAGCCTCGAATGCCTTCATCATATTGTCCATCTTCCTGTCGATTGTATTTTTGCCTTTAGTGATCGGAAGTTCTTCTGTGGCTTGCACTGGTCCCGGGGTCTCTTCATTCGGGATTGCCAGAAGGTTCATCACTAGTGGCATCTGGGGGAGGGGAACACCAGCTCAGACTGAGTAAGGAGAGACTCCCGGTGCTGTACGTGCTTCTTCCAAATCCAGGAGGGTGAGGGCATCGGTGGTTGCACATTTGTCGAGGATTTGATTTTGGAGTGTGTCGTATTTGAATGTCAAGGGGTCTCTGGAATCTAGTTCGAGTTTCATTACCACTGCTCCTGTCACATCTCCTTGGAGAGCTCCGAGCAACATTTCCACCTGTGAGAACTCGGCTAAGGCTCCCATGTTGATCATAATGCGGCTGATTTTGTCATAGGCGACGATAAAGGCTTACTGGCTGACATGCCCATCTTCTAGCCGGTCCCAGCATACTCGCCCAAACGATGATCGCATGTACATATAGACCTGGCTATCCGCATGTTGGAAAGCATCCTTCATCTCCTCTTTCAACGGCATCCCGTCCTTCCTCAGATATACATTTATCATCTTGATAGTTTCCTGGATCGTTTCTGAGCAGTAATACGAGAACGTTGCAATGACATCTTTGGCCGCCGGGTGGGTCACAGTGCAAGAACAAAGGCTTTTATATGCATCGATTGATTTGGTGACATCCGCTCCTCCAAAGACTGGGGCACCCATAATGCCTGGCAGTGGCATCAGCTCCTTGTGCTTCGCGATGGCGAAGGCCAAGGACTCGACGAATAGCCTTTGATTGTGTGCATGATTGGGCGATTCTTTGGTAGAAGGTTCACCGCTGGTGGAGGATCCGGCCTGGCTTCAGGGTCTAGCACTGCAGGAAGCAGTACAGCCACTGGGACCAGCGGCGGATGTTGATTGAGAGTGTTCAGTGGGTATCTTGGTACTGTTTTGTTGTGGTTTGGAGATGGAATGGTGGTTTAGGTGGTGAATTGGCAGTAATTGTCGATCTAAGGTCAATTGCTAGTCTGTGAGTTTTGGAAGGGGGGGTTAGATCAATTGGTGATCTTTTTGAAGTGAGCTCTGTGTTCAGTTCCTTTTCTTAGTCCAGCTTCACCACCTCTCACGGTCTCCTCCCTTAGCTTCCTGACAAGTTGTCTATCGTGTTCTATTCCCTGCGACTTCCCTCTACAACTAGTAGCATTCTCATTAGCTCTTCTCACAATCTTACCAGCATAGTTGATTCCTTTTCTTTGTATTCCTTCGGATCAATGTCTCGCTCAGTATGTGCTTGGTGTCCTTCCTGAGTATGCAGTTGGCATCCGTTATTCGCCATTTTTTCTCGTCCCGGTTTGAGGTCAGTGCCTGTCATCCAGGTGTTAGGTCGCTGCCTGTCATTCAGGTGTTAGGTCAGTGCCTGTTATCCCGGAATTAGGTCGGTGCATTTCATCTTGTGGTTGTTCAGCGTCATTTTCTTAGTGATCATTCCAGTTATATGTCTGTGCGTTCTGCCGGTGGTAGTTCGGTGCCATTTCCTGCGTGTTCATCCTGGTATTAGGTTAGTGCCTTGTTCCCGGTGTTTGTCCTGGTATGAGGTTGGTATTTATCGTCCCAGAATGAGGTTGATGCCTTTTGTTCCATTGTCAGGTTGGTACCTGTCATTGCGTATGCAAGGACGGTGCATTTCATCCCAGTATGAGGTTGGTGTCTTTCGTCCAGTGTTGGTTCGGCGCCATTTGCTTAGTGTTCGTCCTAGTATAAGGTCGGTGCCTTTCTATTTAGCGACGTCGATGTACCCAGCTTACCGCATCCAGCATTCCAATCTGTTATTGTTAGTATTATCCACTAGCTGCTTCTCTCCACATGTGCCTGTATGAGCTAGTAGTGGTCTTTCCCACCATTTCGTACTCAGCTTTCCAAACTAGAATCTGCGTTTGGGCTCCATTTGTGGTGAAACGGTGGAGCTAAACGACAGAGGGCCCATCGTCAACCCTCTGCCGCACCTCTCGCGGCATCCCAAAGGAATTCGTGCGAAAGAGCGGTTCTGGCTCGAGGAGCATTGGAAGAGGGTGAGAAGGTATGATAATACCCAGCTGTGGGGATCCACGCAATTGTGTGGCTCCACACGGAGCCTCGGAAGGAGTGAGTGAGATCAAATGATGCGAAAGATAGAGTGTGTAATTCGCTTTATAATGAGATGAGATGATATGAGATACAAGATTCGATGCATGATGTGATTTATCTACCCTAGAGTCTCCCGAATCTATACTCCCTGTAGCTCTGTCCATCTCCACTACCCATGTTTCTCCGTACACTCCTGTCGCCTTGTCTGTCTCCTTCATCCCTGTATCTCCGTACACCTGCAGTAGCCCAGTCCTCTGCCAAGCTCAGTGGCGGTGGTGGTGGTGAGAAACGGAATTTCCCGCCACAACAGTAGGTTGTGACACCTTAACTAATTGCCTGGTTGTACAATTTAGCTTTACTGTCACATATGTGGATTCTGATGTTGCTGCAAACAGGGTGGGGGAAACCAATCCTTAACAATTATCATGGCACTGGCCTGGGGATTGTGAATCAATCCTTCCGATAGATACATCAATTGCCGATATGACCAATTTGTCAAAAGGGAATGTTGTAGTCACCAGTAAGCCATACCACAGCCAGCGAATCCAAAAGCTTTGTTGCTGCCTGGAGGAGCCTAATGGAGATAGTGGTCTGCAGGCCCATAAGATCACTGGATACTGCAAGAATAATCCTGCTGGTGGATGAGTTAAGTCGGCGATAAAATTGAATCACTGAATGCATTGCTGGATTGGTTCTAGTTGCCCACAAGCCGTGAGGACATCAGGTGGCAGAACACGAATGTGTGGTGGCCACAGTTACCTTCCACTGGATCACATCCTCCAACCTCCAACTGAGGATATCATCAATGATGTATGGGACAAACCGGATGATGATGATGAGATGCGGCACCTAATTCCAAAAAGTTGTTTGACAATGAAACCTGGTTTGCAATTGTTTGAAAGAAAGATTCAAAGCAGGAATATCAGGTTGCAGTCATATGTTGAATTCATTCGAATCTGTGCTTTTCGTTCCTTTGCTGGTTACAAGCACAGTGTGTTCATGACGAGAATTTGGCTTGCCTACGTGAGTACAATCACATTGTGAATCGTTCTGCTACAGGATTGTTGGCCAATTGAAAGCATACAATCAGCTGCCCAGCTGCAGATTGGTGATTGTGAGGATGGAATGTACTGACTGGACGGTTGATGGAGGATTTCCATGGTGGCTGGGAATTGTTCTGGCACTTTGGAGGGTGGACGGAGGGGTGATAATATGGAGTTTTTTTGGAAAGGTTTTGGGGGTTACATTGTTATTTTGCTCACTTTATTATTACATCGGTCATATTAATGAATGAAGAGCTGTGTTGAGAGTTCACCATATTGGGATTCATTATTCAGACGCTTGTTTTTGGGACAGGAATCGTGGCAGTGAGGGAACTCAGTACATGGCTATGATGCGATTTGTAGTTCGGTAGGTTTGCCCCACAGAGGAGAACCGAAAAATTAGTGAAATGTGAATGCTTCTTTGTCTTTCCGAATAATGATTTTTGTCAAAAGATGCTGGTCAACAATACTGTGGCTTGCTTGTCACCTGCCATTCTTCGTTCTCAGATAGCATACATGCAAGTAGTTGGATGAGTTGGTAGGTGAAGGTGCTAAGATCCTGGGATTGTTGAAAGTACAAAATGACACATCTCGATGATGCTTTGAATCATATCAACTGCTTCCTTTCTTTTCCCAATGCATTAATAAATTTAGTATACATTCATCTACATATAGTTGAGTCCTTTTATTGTTTCGTACTTCTCATTCACCACCTTTTTCAATCATGACATGATGGGGCTGAGCTATTCCTCCTCCTTCATTTCCTCCTAGCATTGGGAGCATTGGACAATCTATCCACAATGAGGGTCATGTTGAAGATCTCTGCATCATCCCTGAGAATTAAAATGATTGTAGGTACAAAAATTTAGGATTCTATAACTAGCCTCTTCAGTTACCATCCAAGAAAGCAATGGGCTGGCTGCCATCCAAATAATCCTTCACATCAACACTTGGCAAACCAGTCATGGCAACCCGATTAATTTCTATGTCAGTGCAACTCTTATATCCTGTGTGTCAGGAGGTCCATATTGTTCCTGAGGAGGAGAATGGACCCGAGCCTGCTCCACTGGCATCAATGAAGGTATTTGATTACCCATTTGAACAATTGAATTCGCCTGCTAATGTATATATTCACTAGAGCATGATTAACATATAGCCAGTGAGCCATTGGTTTCAGGGAATGCTGAAAATCAAAGACAATATGAGCTCTATGTTGACAATGTGACAGGCCTCATTGTTGGCACAGAATCCAATACGCAGACATTGCTATCAGGTATTCTGGCAATAGTCAGGGCATGTTTGAATCTTGTAGTCATCAATTATGCGACATATGTGAATCTCTTTGCCCCAAATTCGGTGCAGATTGCCCAGATACAACACAGTCGGTGGCATGAGGAAAACGCCAGGATTGATCCAGCCCGGAGAAACTGAGACCCTGAATGTGTCAAAATTTTTGTGGTATATAAATCATCTCAACAATTGATTTCATAGCTGATATTCTGCATCAGCCTCTCGCAAAGAGTACTCGCTCCTATGTAGTATAGGTATAATATTGCAATACTTCAATCTACTGTACATACGGATTTTGAATTGAGCTGTGTACAGATCTCCGGACAATGGTAGCTTGACTATTGGCCAAGGACAAGTTTTCATGCTCCACAAACATCCGTGATGTATACTCAAAGTCCCATTCTTGCATAGTCATTGTTGTGGCAATCAATTCAGGAGAGCAAGCTTCAATCTATAGTGATTCAAATTGTAGATCTTATTTGGCAGACTGACCTAGATGGCATATGACAAATAGGAATCAAAGATAGATTACCGATTGATAAAATCAAACCGACATTCATTGCCCTCACCACAATGGCTATTCACTATTGTCTTTCAGCATGCAAAAGAGCCATGTTCAGGGTCACGCCAGAGTTTGGCCCAGGTGATGAAGCTTAGCATAGGTGCGATACAAGAAACATTAATGACAAGGTTCATAATGCATACACTGATGCATTTCATTCTCTCCCGGTGGATTTGCATTGTACCTCGACAGAGGTTCTGGCCAATATGATTCGCGATATCAGCACCATGATTCGTCAACGGATCCACTCAACTGGTATGAACCCAGCGATGGCACAACCTCAGCATGATCATGGTAGCTGTGATGAGGACATTCTTGCTTATATCCTGGCAAAGCATACACAGCAGCCTGCCAATTCAGTTAATCATCTTGGCAGCTGTGTTGCGGTTACTGAAGCTAGCAGGTGATCCTCGGCTGTTCTGCCTATGGGCCATTCTGCTGTCACCAGCAGTGGATAGTGTGTCTCCTGCACCGACTGCAACAGCAATGACGTCACCGACATCACCGATATCACCAGTGTTGAGAATATGGGATTATTCGATGGAAATACAACTGCACAGGGTGTGCTGTTGCTTGGAGGGTAGAATTGGCATCAGTGATTGCATTTAGGATTTTCTTTGTGTGCTATTCTATTTTAGGTTACATCAATATATCATAATACTAGAACATGTACTAAAATAGATGGTTTACTGAAGTCCGATCTGAGATGTGTGAAATCATTAATATGATAATGCATAACCCTCCCATGACTGTTGAACAACTGCATTGGACTGGTTATTCTTGTATCAACAAATGATGAATCGTGAACCACGTCTGCCTGGGATCAATCGTTGGTTAAATTATGGCATGAGTGGTTGATACAAATAAGGATAACACACTTTCTTTCATATATGGAGTTAGTACTGTCATCAGCGCAATGGCAAGTTGCACTGGGCGATATAGAAGTCTACCAATAGATAATTTGTGATATTGCCAAAGTCAGTGTGAACTGTTTGTCAAGTGCTAATTGTCACATTCACAAAAGTGGGTACGCTGGTTGTGACGCTTCAAATGAGCACCATGCCACCTCAAAGAACTCTCACGGCTATTGAAGCAATGCCACATCTTAGGGAAAGCTCAATCTCATTTTGTTGAGTTTGTGGGTACAATAAACTAAATTAATTTGATGGAAGAAATTCTAGTTTTTGCTAATAACTTAGCTGCTCCAAAATTGGACACTTCTAGACATCATATCCCATAGCATTCTGAACACACCTCCATCACTGCAGGGTGAATTCAAGAGCCATTTCCAATGCTGATGTAGAGTCTGGCTGCACATTACTCGGCTCCAGCGGAACCAGGAAGCATCTGGAAGTACGTTGGAGTACTGGTGAGATCGACTGGTGAGACTAGGAGAATTGTATATGGCTTCAAGATGGATTTACAATTTGGAGATGTAGTAATTATTCAATTGTGATCAACATCCCAAACAACTTAAGTTGATTTCAATGTATCCACAAATACCACAAATACTACTGTTGTTGTTTTTCCTAGGTAAAACATTGTTTGTTATAAGCCTTGTGCATAGTAGTACTTTTTCTAAATTCGAATATATCAATTCTTGATAATAGTGAAACAATTCCAGAATCAGTTGAATATTACAAAGATTGTGAAATGTGAGGGAATGTTTCAGTATATTGTCATGTAATTGTATAAATGAGAAGACAAGGTTGTGCACATAATTATGATAATATAGTAGATTAGTTGGTAGGTGAGATTACTGCTGGAAATCTGAGAGGGATCACATGTTGTGTATATAAGATTGTTGTAACCCTGCCCTTGACAAATCCCATGCCATTGGCAATAATTTATTCAATTCTACTATAACATCATTTCTCCGTTTTGAAGCAGACCCCCTATGCTGCCACATCTGTATACAAATAAGCAAAAAACAACAAACTGACTAAAATCTATATGTGTAGGTCTCTGTAGGACTATATAGGTCCCACAATAGATTAGTGCTATATACGTAGCATTGTAACAGATTTGGCGTATGGGGAAGCTTCACCTCAACTGGACAGTGGTAAACACCTGTAGTGATGCAATTTGTACCAGCGTGGGATCAATAAGTGTAAGAGGTTTTCCTTTAACAGTGATCATGGCACTTGTAATAGTTGTATGAATACTTGTCACAAAGTTACTTTTGGTCAAGTCACATGACTTGCACAATAACTTTTGATGCCATCACCAGAATGCCATTGATGTGGTGCGTAGCGGGGCTACAGATGAGTTACATATCGATTGAAAATGAAACAGAGCTTAGCAGAATCACCTTTGGTGATGCAGCTAGGTCACCATTACTGCGAAGCTGCGTCGTCAGCATTGTACACAGTTTTTGACCACATTCAGTATCTCCAATACTAGCGTAACCTGTCTGTTTGGCCTGGAGATTACTCTGACATATGGACACAATAGTCAATAATCAATATAGGAGTACGAGGAACTCCTGACCTATGCCTCAAGTAATATGTTCCATCCAGGGTACTTCCCAGCCCAAGTGAATTGTCTCGGCCTGAGCATGAGGTGACTGACGGAATTGTAATGTTGGCATATTATAAGAGGCTCGGAGCAACCTGGCTCACTGGTTTGAGTTGGTATGTATTGCGACGGCATATTCAGTAATAATATGAGATTGACACGTCATGTTCTAGATCGGCATTGTATAGGTTGGTTGCCAACTACATCTACAATGCAAGCCGAATAGCCCGCAAAGTTGTGGAATTAATTTGTTTTAAAGCATTGCTCACTATGATTGACTAATTTTCCAACTACTGTAACAAACTGAATGTGAGATGTCTAAGTTCAAATCGATGGATGGCCTGATTCATATCAGCCCCCTAATGCTTGGAAACAACAATGCATGAAGAAGATTACCAACCTGGATATATGGCACCTATCACCGGGGGCCTGCGGACAGGGTAAGATGCGACTGCAATGAGGCTATCATGAGCAATAGAGTGATAGCACTGAAGTCTGGGTATAGAAAGTGCTTGAAGATGACCATAAAGAGATCATATTGCTCTGGAGAATTGAGGACATGCTATTATCAGCAATTCTCAGTCAATTGTCAGAATGCCAAAGACAGTCTTAACATATCATTAAGACTTCTATCTATTAAACCTTCACCATAACGTCTCTATCACATTCCCGTGATCTATCCATACATTCCTGGATACAGATTGACAGCATCCCAATAGACACATTAGAAGAAACTCTTATTTCTCAGCAATCAGATTTTAGATTTACACAAGCGTCATCTAATTCATATCTGCGAAGCAATTATTCTATTCATGGATTGAGAAGGCATTAGGTATGAGGTGCATTGCTTCTTGTCTACAAAGTTATTACCCTTCAAGACGTGTACCGAGAAGCATTGGTCGCCAGGAGAGGTGTGAACTTCCCACAGGGAGATAATATTAACACATAAGAATGTGTAGATCCGGATGCTGTTAAACTAGCTCAAGAGGTTGACTCTTAAGATATGATGTGGGCAGACAGACTTTCTTAGATAGGTGGTCTTACTTAATGCAATAAATGTTGTATTCGTTTTAGAGATTAAGCACCTCTGTAACAATCAGAAAGAATGAATATTCAAATAACCCCCACCGCACATCCAATCGAACTCCTTTGAATCCACCACCATTCAGACTTCTTTAGGTACTCTGGGTGAAACTTAATAAACAACTTTCTATGCATTTCTGAGATTCCCTCCAGGTGTGAAGCCAGCTCGTATATACCTGGAATCCAGACTGTGAGTAAGATGATGGAGCTTGCGGTAGTATTTCATAGCACCCATCATCCGGGTGAGTTTGCCCGGATCATACTTGTCAACAATTATTGGCTGTCACTCCGACTGCAACTGGCCCGTACTGCAAGGTGCATAGTAGCCGAGCTGTAAGACATGGAAGGTATTGGGTTTCCAGATTACAAGTACAGAATCTGTTAAGTAAGCATTTATGTTGATATCCGAACTTAACCTGTATGGTTGTGTTCATTCGTAATCCAACATCTTCAATGGTATTGGCATTTGGAAGTGCTGTTTTGAAAGCCAGACCACGTCTTCTATCTAAAAATCAATTTTTTGCCACCGGGATATTTTGTTGAACAGGATTGATTCACCAACAAGACCTTACAGAGAGTTTGGTGAGTCTCTTCCTCGCCAGTTGCAAAGGTGTCTGATTGGATCTCTGATATCAGGCTAGATACTTGCTTTGGGGCCTCAAACCACATCACCGAATAGTAGTGGTTACCTTGCGCAGTATAGAGTTAACCTCATAGATTTGTGTACTACATTAGTGAATATCAATTCGGCTAGCAGCAAATGTTCTACCTAACTGTCTTGCTCATAGTTCCAGATAGCCCTGAGTTAATGCTTTATTGTGTTGTGTTCATGCACTATTGACATCTCACTCTGTGGATGGGAGGCTGTCATGAGCCATTGGTGAGTACTGAAGTCATGACATATCTGCGATCACAATCAGCTTGTCACCTGTGTGCCATGACCTGTAACTGTATTTTCTGGAAAACCACATATTGAAATGACATGTCCATGGCATAGCAGGGCCAATTTTGAAGAGTCAATATCTTTCCAGCATGAAAAATTAAGTTCAATCTTGGCTGGTCAGTTTACGATAGTAACAATCTGAGTATTGCCTAATACCATTGACACTGGCAAGTTCCTGATGAAGTCCATGGTGATGCCTTCTTATGACCATGATGGTATCGATGAGTGTATGTAGATCCTACGCCAGTCAAGCCAAGGTTGTTTATCCTGATCGCATACTACACAGCTGCTAATATACCTCACTCCCTGGTAGTTTATTGCTGGACCATAGAGATTTCTAGATTCCAGTTCAGTAGTTCAAAGAGCATTAACTTGACTGCACTCCAGATTGTCCTGGAATAGACTAATTACATTTCTGCATGGAGAGTCAACTGCAGGAATTTGAATCCTCTCATTGTGAGTGGGAGCCCGTAAAACGAGTTTTTATTTACATGGCTACCTTGACACATATGTAATGTCCGCAGCTGATTGGTTGACTATCAGTGGGGAGATTACCTCAGCCCAAGACTCGGAGGCCTGAGTGGGAAGGGCTGCTGGCATCAGATATGTAAATTGCTCCACTGAGATGGTTGACAATATGTGTGCCGCAGGTTATTGGTAGCTGATTTCATAGTAAAGCTGTCTGGAGAGGCTATCAGTATGGTTCTCATTGGGCGCCAGGTGTTCAATGCAATGTAATAAGCCAAAATGTCTCGAACCATCTGGCTTGTATTCTAGGGAGCACTTTGGATGCATGGAAGAATTTGAAATGCTTGTGGTCAGACCAAATTCAGGACTTGTAATTGGCACCTTCAAGGTAAAGAAGAAACTGTTTTAGTATATCCACCACAGCCAAAACTTCCAGATGATAAGTGTCATAATTCTGTTCGGCAGGAGAGCACTTCAACTGAGGTGCAATGGAGGAACTGGACGGCAGAGGGCCTACTGTCCACACTCCACTTCACCTCTCATAGCATCCAAAGAATATTCACCCGACAGAGTGGTTGTAGATTCAGTACTATAGAAAGAGGGTAAACAGATATAAACCTGTACTTGGCTGTAAGTATCAACAAAAAGTGCATGGCTCTTCAAGATCTGTGAAAGCACGAGTAAGGCCAAGGGCTGGACGAGATAGAGTGTATATTTCATTGTATGATAGGATGATGTCTATCTACCCCAGGGTCTCCAAATTATTTACTCCCCATTGCTCAGTCCATGTCCATTATTGCTCTATCTGTGTACACTGTCCCTGTTTCTCAGCCCATGTCTATTATGGCTGTATCACTGCATGCTTACCACTGGCTACCCCTGGCGAAAGTGAGTGGCAGTGGTGGTGAGAAATGAATTATCCCATCACAATTCCTCCCAGGCCCATTGTGTGAAGCACACCTCTCCTCATTCTTCCCATGTAACTTTATATGCAAACCCGAAAGAACAAAACATTAACCTAAACCCAAATGAATGACATAGACCCAACAGAACACCATAAACCCAAAACAAAAACATAAAGACTCTCAGTCCTTGTATACTTCCTTTCTCTTGGCACTCACTATAGCACCTATCCATTTCCCTTCACCTTCAGCAATGTGCGAGATGATGCCAGGCTGAGTATTGATTCAAACAGTCACCACCCCCGTTATGTATATGGCCACTGTGCTTTGTGTCTGCAGTGGAATAAACACCGCAAGGTTCTGATTAACTGCTCATAGAACAAGGGGTATATCTTGGTTCCCCTTTTTTCGGTATTCGTGTGCGAATGTCGTTGTTTCATTCTCCATTATTTTCTTACTGTCCGGCTTGTCACTGTGCCAGTCAGGGCAGCAGCTGACATGTATTGCATTGAATACTTTGTCATCATAAATGCTACATTTGTTGTTCGGAGTGGCAGGTGAGTTGGGCATGGCGACCTGCCTGCTTAAAATATATAGAATACTTTTGCAGTATACCATCATCTGTCTTGGTGGGAGTTGGGGAGTTTTTACTAACCTGATGTTTGGTGGGAGTTGGACTGATTGTACTGTCCACATTATCATTGAAAGCACAGCTTCCATCCACAGATCGATTCTTGACCAGATTAATCATAACCCCTCCAGTATTACACTTGTCGATTGCTGTTTAGTTTGTATCGGTTGATGGTATTGGTGGTTGAAGCATCATGTGCTTATTGGGTGATGGTGGTGAAACGGGTATTCCATAGTAGGCAACTGGTACTGATGGAGAGAAGGTATGAACTTGGTTGGGGTTATTACGGTCATCCATTCCAGGGTTTTAACTATGTGGCATTATTAAACACCAGCACTATTTGAGATACACAGCATCATAGTTCATTGCTTCTTTGAGCTGAGGGCAGACATTATTTCACAATATCATAGCTTCCTGGAAGTTTCCGGAAGCATACCATATACCACTCCATACCTACGGGACTTTCTATTGAGCTCAGTGAAGTGGTGGATTTATGAATGATTGCGGAATCACATCACGAAGTTGGAATGTCTGGGTGTTTGGATTGTTATCCATGTCAATCACAAGTAGTTTTGGCTTCTGCTGGAATTACTTAGAATTCCTTAGAGTTTGTGATAGTATTACCAGCGTTCTACAAACATTTGTATTGCTCTTGTGTTCCTCTGATGTGCAGAGTGGTGATACATCAGCAAAATGTATACTGGTCACCGGGAGCCTCCAGGAGTGTCAGAGAGGAGGTGGAGTATAAACTTGCATAGGTCAATTTCAGGAGAGTATCGGACCCTAGGAGGGCATTCCAGCCAGCCTTCACAGTGACGGTGATCTCTGACCATTGGTCCATGTGTACCATCGGAGTGATTGTCATAAGTTTGGGAACACGTTGAAGCGCTGGAAAGAACTTTGGGTGCACATGGGAGCACATGGGAGCGCCGACAACACACCTGGGTGCACCTGGGAGCACTGGCGACAAGCCTGGGAGCCCCGAGCACAAGCCTTTGAGCTACAGCGACAGGTTTGGGAGCACCTCCAAACACTGTGGAGCTGTCAGGGAAAATAACATCAGCTTTGGGAACAATGCTGGTACACGCCTGGAAATCATAGCTACTACTGAGTGTTCAACAATTTTTCAAACTCACGCATTCAGTTGGTATTCTCATCTATGTATCTATTCAGCTACCCAATGACACATGGTATATCTGAGCTGGCTACAGGCGATGGTTCAGGGGAGTTTGAGGTGGGTCTGAACATAATGATCCAGTGAACTCGGAGACACACTTCGAGACCTTTGTGTCGGGGCAATCCATTCCTCCCCACCACCGCCACTCAGCTTGGGAGAGGGAAGCAATGGCAAGTGTGCGGAGATACCGGGATGACAGAGAGGGGCTGTGCAATAGAAATGGGCTGTGCGATGGGGAGAAAATATTCTGGAGACCCCAGGGTAGATAGATTTCAACTTGCATTGCATCTTGCAGCATCTGTTATCATCTTATTGTGGATCAAATTACACTCTCTATCTTTCTTATCTGTTGATCTGACTTGCTCTGTCCATGATTTCATGGATCCTCATGGCTGGGTAGTATGATATCTTCTCACCCTCATCATACACTCCTTGAGCTAGAACTGCTCTTTCCTACGAATTCTATTTGGACACCACAAGAGGTGCCATGTTGTGTTGATAATGGGCTCCCTGCTTCTCGCTCCGCCATTTCACCACAAATGGAGCCCAAACATGGAATCTGGTTCGGAAAGCTGAGTACGGATTGGTGGGAAAGAACCCTATTAGCCTGTATGGGTAGATTTGGAGAGAAGCAACGAATGAAAGATACCTACCCTGGAAGTGGAGCGCATTGCTGAAAGAAGTAACAGCATTCCTAGGGACAATATTAACCATGTCAGATTAGAATACCGAATGTGGCAAGCTGGGTACATGTATGTCACAAACTAGATAGACACCGTCCTAACACAGGGACTAACAACAACGAAATGGCACCTAACAAACTCCAGACGAAAGTAACCGACCTAATACTGGTCCATACAGGTACGAAATAGCACTGAACAAATTTGAGATGAAAGGTACCGACCTCATTGCAGAATGACAGCCACCGACCTAACAATGGACAAAAGCCACCAACCAAATACTGAGAAGAAGACCCAAGTATTACCGCGGAAGTCACACCGGACAACAGGCACAGAGCTTAAACTGGGATGAAAGGCACAAACCAATCACCAGGTTGAAAGGCACAGATATGACACCATGACGAATGGTACTGACCTCATGACGGGATGACCGGCACTGACCTCACAGACGGGATGAAAGGCACATTCCTGATACACCGACGAAGGGTACCGACCTCATACCGGGACAAAGGGCAACAACATCATCCCGGGACACCAGATGCTGACCTAGCAGATGAGACAACAGGCACAGACTACATACCTGGATGACAGGCACCTACTTAAACCTGGGATGACAGGCTCCAACCTAACACCGGGATGAAAGGCTCCAACCTAGCACTGGGACGACATGCACTGACCTAACACAGCGACAACAGGCACCGACAGATCACTTGGACGACAGGCACTTCCCCTATACCGGGGCAAGAAAACAATAGGATGCCAACCCAGTAGGAAGGATGACACTGATCCGAAGGCATACTAAGAAAAGGAATCATCAATGCGGGTAAGATTGACAGAAGTGCAAATGAGGATACTACAAGTCGTGGGGGGAAGTCACAGGGAAAAGAATACTACAGACGACTTGGCAGGAAGCTAACAGGGAAGACCGTGAGAGGTGGTGAAGCTGGACTAAGAAATGAAAGAAACAAAGAGCTCACCTCAAAAAGAGCACCAATCGACCTAACCCCCTTCCAAAAACTCCCAAACTAGCAATTGACCTTACATTACCAATTACTGCCAATTCACCACCTAATCCACCATCCCATCTCCAAACTGCTACAAACAGTACCAAGATGTCAGCAGAACGCCCACAATCTACTTGCGCTGCCGGTTGCAGTAGCTGTAACGCTTCCTGCAGTGCTGCACCCTCAATCCATACTGGATCCTCCACCAGCGCCGGACCTTCAACCAAAGCCTCACCCAATCATGTACATGATCAAACACAAAGCATCAAGTCCATGGCCCTCGGAATTGCAAAGAAATAGAAGCAAATGCTACTCCCGGGAACCCTGGGTGCCCCGGACTTCGGAGGAGTGGATGATTCCAAGTTAGTCGCGAAGTACGGAAGCCTATTATCTCCCACCAGGACCAAACTGGCAGCCGAAGACTTCATGCAACATTCCACTACTACTGCTTGGAAACGATCCAGGAAACGTTGACAATATTGAACTGATCTCGGAGGAAGGACTGGGTGCAGTTGAAAGTGGAACTGAATGATGCCTTCCACCACGCCGATAGCCATCTCAGCAAAATGTAGAATGGTGTCGAAGTCATAACAAACCAACTCAGCCACTCTGAACAGCTACACTGATCCTTTGGGATCCTCCCTGATCCTTCCTGATAGGCCGCATGCAAAGCGATGTGCTCCCAGGTGCTCCAAGACTACTTCACCAGTGGTTCTCAATACTCCTGAAGTTGTGGAACAGAATGCAGAAATATTCTGGAAAGTGTATAGGTGTCTTCAAAATGCTACGAAATCAAACTATTAGAATGTGCAAATTCCTGAGCTATTGGGAGTATTGGCCATGTCTCAATGACTGATCTGGTGCACCTGAAGCCTGGAGCCATACTCTCCGGGAGTGATTATTATAATGTTTATGTCAAATAGTATAATTCAATTAACTATCTTTCTCCTTCACACCTTGATTCATGCATTGTAACTTAATATATAGTCCAGCGGGTATCTAAATTCACATGATTATTTACAAGCCATATGCTGTAGATTCTATCTGATGCAGCATTCTCTTGCACCAAATGTGCTGATCCAACAATTGCTCCGACATGTACAATATGCATTTGATTAGTCTGTTTGAAACCCCGGATGAACCCGTCAACACAATCAGCACCACTATGAGGATGTTCATAGTTGGGGGGAATCACCACCACATATTCTTGAGCTTGAGGATGTAATGTCGATTGTTGAGTCTTCTTGCACCTCTTAGAAAAGGTTGATATTTTTCTGATATGTAGGCGCTCCTGAAATTGGAGGATATGAATCTGTGCAGTCAAGCTATGGTATAATACAGGGAAAGAAGGAACACGGCCTTGGGAGGTGTTATTGAGGTCACTGTCCATATATTGGACCCAGATGTTATGAGATTCTGGCATGATCCCTTGATTGGAATTGGTATATTCTACATTGCGATCAAGTCCCACACTCTCAACAGATGGAGGGCTGCGAAACAGTTCATGGTGGTACAACAGCCTGTTCTCAAGTTCACCAAATATATTATCATCGAGCGCATTGTGAGCATATCCGATCACCACTCCACAAATTTCGTGTCCCCAGTCCTCTTCAGTTTGTGCACGAAATAGCTGTCCAAAGTTGGGAATTCTGAAATCTTCTGTTGCATCTCTGGGTGAGGTTAATTTAATTCTAGTACACACTCTGTGGACATGGGTTTCTTTCAAATAATGTACCTGTTGTGATATGGGGCGGAAAAATTACTCTTCAAGACAGTGCTGGAGGTGTACAAGATGGGCTCTGCAAGTATTTAGCCATTTATCGGTAGAGGATAGTCGGTTGAGAGCTTTTGCGTGAAGGGCAGATTTTCAGTGCGGTCATCATGTGGCGTTGGGTTAGGGCTGAGTGGCGGAGCCGCTTTCCCTCTACTTCTTGTGTACGTGTCAAATAGATGAATAGACAAATCAATATACGCATCACCGATTTGGCAGCTTCACCATAAGTCGACATACGCTTCCCTCTGCGCCAGGATCAGTCGAACAGGTTATGAACCCGGTCGCATGACATTTTTGGTAATTACGAATCACAACTTATAGAGGAACACGACATTTTGGAGACGCGTCTTGATGAGCAGTGGAGTATAATTGATGACTTTGACACAACATCCTTACGATGACTTCTACCGCCATATCGATTGCGAAGTTCAATGGATTGAACTACAAGCAATGGTCAGGGGAGATGGCGCTTCTCATGGAGCAGAAGCAGGTCTATGGTATAGTCACGGGGGAGGATAAGCGGCCCGAGGATGCGGTGGAGCAGGATGCAACCGCAGCGGAGAATTTGGCACATCAGGCTGCAGTCAAAGATTGGGTAAAACAACATGGTACTGCGCGATCCACGATCCTGCTCGGCATGGAGCCACGGCAATAGGCATCATACATGGAGATCATAGATGCACGGACACTTTGGGAGAAGCTGGCGATGGTGTACAAGGCGAAGTTGAAGTTCAATGTCTTTCAGATCTGGGAGGAGCTTTTAGGGATAAGGCTTCAGGATTGTGATGATGTTGAGACTTACACTTTACGAATCGGCCAGAAGGTGAAGGACTACAATCTGTGTTCGGAGCCATTGACATCGGATGTGAAGACTTTCGCAAAGATCACCGATAAGCAGCATGTGTTTTATCTCCTGTGCGGTATACCGAGAAATGATGATTGTCAGTTCTGTCTCAAATTGGTGATAGACAATAACGCGACGGCAACACTCACTCCCGATGAGATTGTGATCAAGTTGGTCGGGATGGAGGCCACGATCAATCGTGAGAATGGCCATGGGCAGGAAGCTCAACTCTTCGTGAAACGAAATGCCAAAGGCAATGCCAAAGGGAATGCCAAATGAAAAGGAAAAGGTAGGAAGAGAGGGAAAGGTGACGAGAGCGACGAGGATCAGGGCGACAGGAAAAGTCACCTGATGTGTTTCTATTGCCATAGGGAAGGGCATAAGATTTCGAACTGCCCGAGCATGAAACGCGATGATCCTCCGGTCACGAAGGAATGCACCGAATCCTCCGCCAAGGATGATACGATTACCACGAGGGTTTCGACGGAGACAATCGAAAACTACTGGGTGAAAGATACTGGCGGAAACACGACCCCATCAAAGGAGAGTTGGTACTTGGATTGTGCCTCCACCTCTCACATTTGTGGAGACCGAAGGAAGTTTGCTGGGTATACGGGATTCACCAAGAAGGATGAGCGGGAGATTCACGACTTTGCGGGAAAGGTAGCGGGGAAGGCCATCGGGCATGGAGATGTTCGATTGAGGCTTCGGTTGCCAGGAAGCCGTACACATGGAGGCCACCGCGTACATGAAGTAGTCGTGAGGGATGTCTTGCATGTGGCAGGAGCACACAACTCGCTCTCCCAATCAAGGCTTATGGATAGGGGATTACAGATTGTCCCCGGCAATGGCTATGGATTCAAGATATATGACAATGCGAATACTGGTCGTGGAGGTCAAGGAAGCCTTGTTGACGTTGCACCCCAGGTTGAAGGACTATTCCGGTTTGATGTGGATGCTAGAGGAAAGGGTTGTCGGTCGAGAGATGTATCTAGTGACAAGTGATACACTGCACCAAATACGATTCCGACTGAGCACACCTATACGGACATCTTGGAGCCGGAGGAGCCGAAGACACGGGAAATACTGATACCAATCGCATCAACTGCCACGATCAGCCGACCACTAGCAGCAGCCGACGGTAATTACAAAGCTGGAAATTCCGGAGGTGGTAGTTCCAGAGGTGGTAGTGCTGCAGGTAAAATGAAGGATCGCGCGGGTTCTAGCGATGAAAATGATGATGAGGATGAGAGTGAGGATGAGGATGACGAAGATCCACTGGCAGTGATTAACAAATCCAAGAAGTCCTCTTTCACATGGAAATTGGCAGGCCTCAGTGGAAATCTCGGGAATGCGTGGGAAGTGCCTGCGGGCTCTCATCAGAGGAGCCGGATGATTATGGCCATCGGAGGAGCGGTCAAATGGAGATCGGGAGTGCAGAAGCCGACTGACCAGTCCAGGCCGAAGCCCTTGATAGTGTGTGGGATTTTGAGTTTTTTCGTTTCTTGGGAGAACAATCGTTTCAGAGGAGCTCCAGGCTTCGTAACGCTTTCGAGGAGCTCTGGGCTTGGCTAATTGCTTGGGAGGAGCTCAGCACCGTTTATCTTTGGATTTTTGTTTGTTTCTTTATGGTTTTGTTTTACGGTCGTGATACCGCCCTGAAGGAGTGAAGGGCAGACTTTGAGTCTGGTCATCACGTGGCGTTGGGTTAGGGCTGAGCGGCAGAGCCGCTTTCACTTTACTTCTTGTGTACGTGTCAAATAGATGAATAGACAAGTCAATATACACATCACCAATTTGGCAGCTGCACCATAAGTCGACTTACACTTTCCTCTGCGCCAGGATTGGTCCAACATTGCGGAGTCAATATCTTAGCAGCCTTGAAGGGCAAGATGAAACTGTGTTTCCTCCATATAGTCAAGACCAGTACACCTGTCATTGTGTTTAAGCATCTGTCGAAAGTAATTGAATGTACTTGTAGATCGATATGCCTCTCTCAAATTGCCAATATGTAGCTGTTCAGAAATATTGGTTGTGAAATTGTCACCACAATCCAGTTGCTGAATTGACTCTGATATATGGCTCACATGATGCAGCTGTGGATATCCGAAATGTACTACACACTGTTTGATGGTTTGCCTGAGCTCCTGAATGCCAATTGCGTTCTAGGAACCATTAAACTTGATTATGTCGATGGACAATTCCTTCTTGAACCGCATCTGCTCATTCGAAAAGACACCATAAATATCTCTCTACAGCTGATAAGCAACGTAGTCCATTTCAGCGAGACTGCAGATGGTGGCTTCAGTCTTAGCATTGGATAAACAGACTTGAAATTCCACATGCTTGTCGGTGGTCATGTTTGCATTCCATAAACCTCTTCTTTTGCAGCAGTCTTCATCTGAGTAAGTTCATTGGCAACTATGCTTCTGGGACTGGTTGCCATTGTCCCGACTTCTTGCAATAGGTGTCGCTTGTGATGTTTGAATAATTTATGGAACATCTTGAGTTCAGCAGGTGTCACTTGATGAATTTCATGCTCCAACTACTCCTTTGCAATCTGCCGATCAGCATCTGACCATATGGTTGCCGCTTGTCGGGCTCCATTCAGGCACACCTGAAATTACATTCGTGTTGTTGTTGTAACCTTTACAGCTCCGTACACCTGAACCTGTATTGCAGTACGGATTTTATGAATCTTTTGTGCTCGTAACTGATGGCAATTTCTTGCCCAAAGTTCATCCACTGTGTCTTTGGCAGACTTCAACATTTTCTGTTCTCGAAATGCACCCTTGTTTTTGTAAAATCGCTTCAGTGCATCATCTAGTGCTGTGAGGGATTGATCAGAGTGATTTTGTTGGCTAACAAGTAGAGAGAATTCACATCATGCCTGCACTTCTCCCATCACCATTTCATCAGAGGTTGTTTCCGCCTCAGTTTTCACATCATTCTTAGAGCTATCAAGGATCAGAGCGCAATTCACTGCTAGTGTTCAAATCATGCCCCAGATTTCTTTTCCATACCAGGAGCTGCTATTCATCGAATTGAATGGCTTAGAGAAGCGCTGAAAGCCCAGATATCGTTGTACCAATATGACTTGATTGTTAAATTGATGCTTGACATTTCTAGATTTGAGGTATTTGAGCATCCAGTGCAATAAGTCTTTAACTAAATCCAAGAGCAGCTTAGGCAATTCATCAGGCTGCCAAAGGTGATAAACATTGCAAAGAGGGTATTGCCAGAACTGGTTTCGGGTTGGATGAACACCAAGAGTTTCCAGATCATCGATATTAGGTTTGTCAAGGAGCTCTGAGTATACATGCTGATCTCTTGAATTACTGAGTGGCTGAAAAGTGGAATGCCCATCGGTGCACCTCTAGGAATTTCACCGATCAGGCGTAAGCCATACATGTTTTGAGCAACCATGAATTGTTCTAGATAATTCCCGACCCACATCACCAAAGCGGATAACATTGTCTGTGGAATCCATCCGCACAATTCCATTTCAAGCTGGGACCAGTTATGTCAAAATTCCAGAATGGGAACAGCACAGTTCCAATCGCGGAATGCCATACCTCAGCAATATTTTTGGCACCTTTCAGGGCACATCGAATCAGTCGAACAAGAATTCGGGTGTGCTGTATAGGTCTGCGTCGGATATGTTTTTGAATATTACGAATTGTGAGATACAGTGGCAAGGCGTGCTGATCGCCCAAAAAATTGTTCAAGTGTGTCTTGTCGGATGCACAAATAACTGGTACAATTGTCACCCCAGGAGGAAGCTGACCTTGCGTAACCTACCACCAATCTCCCATGTTCATTTCGCTATATATTCCACCACGTTACGAGTCTGCATGGCATACTGGTTCTCCATCGAGGTGCGCCTCACATGGGAGATGTGCCCAAAGCAACTGTATACATTTCAAAATATCCCTGTAGTATAATGTTCCGCAGATATGTAAATAATCTTCAATACGATTCTGATCGCAGAGCCTGAAATCGAGTTCAGAGAGGAGCTTTCGCAGGGCATCTGCTGATTGGAATGATTCGATTTTGAAGTTCTGCAGTCCATGCCTCTGATGTTGTTCTATCTATGTTTTGGTTTGCTGGCTAAATGATTCAGCCTGTTCATTGTGTTTTGCTGACCGGAATGGATGCCATGGATTCCATTGTTCTGAGTACTTTCGATGCTTATTGTACAATCCAGTTGCTTTGCCATATGCTTTCCCCTTCGCATTTTCCACTCCAACTACCTGTCTATAAGCCTTTGTCTTTGTTGGATCAGGAGTACATGTCACATCAGACTTCTGGGGGTCTATAGTTTCTTCGTCGGGAGTATCATCTGGTTTTGGCGCACCAGGCATATTGTCTATGGTGAGATCATTAGTTGACCAGTTCATTGATGGCCATTCACAGGTGCACGGACTGAAGTCGAACCATGATGGCTTTGGTCCATTCCAGCCTGCCAGTGGTAAAGTCCTGTCAGGCAATAGCCCTTTACTAAGCGGTATTGGGTGATATTGTTGATAATGATCCTCGAGTTGATTCTTGTCGGATAATCTCTTTTTCCAGATTCAGCACTTATCATGTTTCCAGCGAGTGTTGACCATATTCAAGCATTGGTCAGTGAACAAGTATTTGGATGAATCTCGATGATGCTGCATGGTGTGATTTAGAGCCTCAGAGATATTGGTTTGAATGCAAGCTAACTCAAGTTGGCGTATCACAGCTGCATTGCACCCTACCAGGTGTGGGGTAAAATGAAGTCACCTTACAATCAGCTTTCATTATTAACCAGGATATATATATCATGTTCTGCCCAATGATCGTGCACATAGTCAGCTGAAAGTCATGTGCGGAGAAGAATAGGTTTCATTTGTCAGCACTGCAACCACCATGATTGTGTCTGATATTATATAATACGTCAGTGTGGGATTGAGAGTTTATACCTACCCTCAAGCCTCCGAGGAGCTGATAATGAAGGTAGATCATCTTAATACAACAAATGGGAGAGCATCCTAGCTAGCGGTATGCGCATGCAATGAACATCGAGAACTCATACAATAATGGCTTCCGTAATGATCCTCGACTGGAGCGTGCATCCTGAGGCGAACAATGATGTTTAGACAAGGAGCTCAATAGATAGCAAATACTATTGCTGCTTGACGCACAGGCCTCCGATTGAATGAGTTTGCAAGGTTGTACACACACAACTTTGTCTGTACTATTCCTAGTCGTGATAACCTTCATACTGGAGATGGTTCTTGTTATGTTCCAGGAGATATCATATTATATCCCATCTATGACCTGTAAAGTCATGGAAGCATACGAAGGTAAGCACCTATCCAATATCTTAGTATATGAATTTGAGCATTATACCAAAGATAGGTGGGATGTATGTGATTAAGGTTTCCTTTTCTCAGCCGGATTGGTTTCATGGATCAAAGGTGGAGTGAAATACCACAGAATGTGACAACAGAATAGAATACAAGAAGCCTGTCATTCTGCCAAAGGTCACTGCTACCTGCAATATACTAAACCATACTTCGATTTATTCTATGTTACTTCTCTAATACTATAGTTGTTTACGACCATCTTTATTCACTGAACATGTTCATGGACGGATCTCCACTGAAAACAGCGGAGATGGATCGTCTGGGTGGCCCATGTAGCACGCAACAAAGCGTTGAAGAGAATTCAGAATCATCGGAAAATAGTCCATGAACTGCCACTGGCAAAGACAGTGGATTTGGGAAAGAAACCAATGAATATCACCTGCCGCATGGGTATGGTTACCGACCCTCACAGTAGCCATTTCCAGGCACTCCACAGTTGTATCAGCACTCTCCATTCAACATGACACACAGTTCGCAACCAACCACCAGCGCAAACGAAGGATATCCAAGTTGTCGGCCACAGTGGTAAAGATATGATCTCCCCCAAGGTGGATATGGTGGGTCTCAAATGTTCCCCCCTTCGCAGATTCTAGGACAAGGGCTGTCATCTCCAGGGACACCGAGAGTGCCTCCAGGACCACCGGAAATTCATCCAGTCAATTGGCCCACATCTTCAGGCCCTAATTTTGCAGCTGAACCTCCTTCCAGCGCACATAGGCGACCTCCGATTAGCCTCCCAAAGACAAGATTTCAGCCGCCTGTGGAACTGTGGAAGACCGAAGTCGTAATGTATGCTGAGTCGCCTCCATTGCCGGAGATGTCCTACATCAATTATGATATCGCTGATGAGAGCGTCGATTTATCGAACTTGGGCAGTGCAGAAGGCACACTGCCAATCAGCCTGAAGCAAACAGAATTCTCCTTGAAGCAATTTTCCGAAGGGATGGGGCAGGCCAACTGTAGTGTGTTCGACAGGTGGAGGAAAGTATGGGTAGCTGGGTCTCTGGAGAAGAAGCATCAGTCAGTTATATGGGGGCAGATCCATTTGAAACAGGTTCAAGATGGACCCTTGCACTGGGAGCCGGCAGTTGCACATTGTTTGGAGACATTTGAGAACTGGCTGCCCTTGGATGCTCTCGATAATGCCGAATGGATTCACAACCAGTGGGTTGAGATGTGTTTGAAGAAACGTGCGAGCGAAATTTGGACGGTCAGGAAAAACAGAAGGCGAGGGAAGAAGTGAGCGCCGACACATTTTGGTGAGCATGCATGCAACATGGCGAGAAGGAAGCTCCCCGAGTTGCCCGATAAAACACTCATGGTTGTGATTCGCGGGGTGTTGAATGGCGAGGATATAGTTCTAGCCCCCAAACTACTTCAAGCTTCGTGTACAGATGAGAGGCACTGGGAGGAGCAGATTGATTTTTTCAACAAAAACTGAAGCCCGAAAGAGCCATACATTATGACATCGATGTTCAAGTGCGCCTTGGAGCAGGCCGAATAGGAAGAACAGTATATGGGATAATATACAAACAGGCAAATGATAATGGATCACATATATTGCCAGATTTCGTACACCTGTTGCAATTCAAATGTTTTCAAGTTGAGATTTGGACACAATCCAAATCAAAATTTGGTTGAAATTAAGAGAGCTTCGGAGAAGAAGATTGCCGAGCACATAATTAGACCAGCAAAGGCAATACCCACTAGCCATGTAAAGGCGAGATGTGCACAACTGCTAATCATTACACATAGGCTTTGGAAGGTTCTGAAGAGGGTGGAAGAGAGAAGAGAGAGGAGGATGGTGGGCAAGAGAATCATACTTGTATCAATGTAAGTTCTGATTGAAATAATAGAATCAATTATATTGCATCCATATGTATTCGTTCCAATGGTTGCTTGTCTGTGAAATACCTCACATTGCGATGAATTTCAGGAGTGCCTGAATATGAGCCCATCTGCCCAATTCATATTGGAGCAACTGAAAGAGATCAATAAGCACGAAAAGAACATAGACAGAGGTGCATGGGAGGTTCATGGGGCCAGTGGAGGATGGTGAGGGGGGCCTCGATCAAGCAAATACCAGCTCAGTATGCAATACAGGTCTCAGTTTGATCAAGAGCACATTTGAACATGAGTGTCTTGATGAGGCAGTCAGGCCGCTGAATGCCCATCCCATTCGCCAGTCAACAGATGGCTGCGTTCCAGGCCACAAGTATTCAATTCTAGGTCTGCCCTGAACTGAGTTTCTGGCACACCAGGTTTGGGCCATCTGGTTCATTGTGAGGAGATGGGTGTTTGATACCGATAAGCCAGGAGCACTGGTGGTCAATGAAATGTGTCTTGGGAAGACTGTCACCTCAGTTGCAGCGGCAATGATTTGCAAATTCGTGACCGAAAAAGTTGTAATGGGATTGCCACTGTCCATTTTATGGGGGAATACCCTTGAAGAGTGGGTAATCTTGGTGCATAACAACTTTCCCAGCATTGTCTGTGAAGAACGGAAGTGGTATCTGCTCCAGAGATTGAATTCTGTGCCCAGATGCTGGTTGGAGATCCAGACAACACCACCTCACGGCCATCCAGCACTTGTATCAGGCCTTGAACCAATCCTGGTAGCAACAATGCACAGAGTGGCAGAGATCTCCAAGACTGTCATCGACGAGATGACACATGGAACCGATTTCAAACTGGTTAACTTCCTACACGCCGAAAATGCAAATATCACCCATGAGGATATGAACACCAGTATTGACGAACTCAAAAACCGATGCAATATCCACCTTGTGTCATATGATACCTTAACATCCAGAGCTAAATCATCAAGCAATGGCCAACTATCCTACTGTGCATGGAGTTTTGGGATTTTTGATGAGTCCCATCAGTACAAGACTAAAAGCAGTGTTGGCTGGCAAATTGCAATGAATGCGAAAATTGGATTCCAACTTCAACTCACAGCTACACCAGGATTCCATTCACTCCATGTCCTGTGTTTTCAGACAATGTGGCTGTTTTCAGATTCGCCTGACGATTCAGAGGATGATACTTTCATGGAAAAGCATGGTGCTGAGGGATTGTATTCCACTGCGAAGAGTTTGATGCATGCTATCTGGACCGAAGACGATGCAGCTCAAAAGGATGGAACACACTGGACGATACAGATTGCAATGCCTCGCATGATATGGCGGTAGTCGGAATTGAAAGTAGCCAAAGGAAATCCACTCATTCGAATACTAAAGGACAATATACACCTCATTGATATTCAGTGGACTGAGGACAAGCAAGTAAAACTGAAGACTCAAGTTGAGGGATACACTTTGCAGGGTGCTTCAGGAGCTTGGAGTGTTCATAGATGGTGGCTGGTACGTTTCCCGCTGCTGTTGGAAGATACCGAGGATCGCAATGACATTTCTGGACAATGGAACCATGAATGGCCACTTGATACTTGGGGGAATTCTCCAATTTTCCGATGGCTGAGAGAGAAATTTCTGCCAATGCTTGTCAAAGAACCTGCGGAGTATCCTGAAACTGTGCATGACAATGAATCAAGAGAGGCGCTCCTCCCGGAATCCGACAGAAATGACAATGCCCTCCCCTGTGCACCTCCATAAATGGTGGTGCTATTATGCCCTCTTCCTGGCCACGTTCCTCATTTGAAGTGGTGACTTTACAAATATTTTGCGGATTATGTGGATATATTCCACATGTATGCAGATATGGGCAACGATGAATGCACAGAAATGCAGCTCAAATTCCAGGATTCACAAAATCTCTCTGTATTCGTTTCTACACCTACAGTTGGTGGAACTGGCCTAAATCTTACACCTTCACACCATGCAGTAATATCTCAGATGTTCTGGGTATTGAATTAGCTGCAGCAGGCATTTGCATGAGTTGTCCAGGTAGGGCAAATCTGGGTAACACACACATGGTTACTGAATACAACTCCTGGTGGCTATGATAACCACGTAAGTGATCTCCACCAAAACCCTGGAGTTGCCCAAATGGCAGTCCTGAAAAGCTTGATGAGTCGACCAAACAGCATGACGATGATGATTTACCGGATTGTGGAGTCTCGTGAGGACCATACGATGCGGCAGACTGCGAATGGAGACATATTGCAGTCTAATGAACTATCAATCTTAGATTGTTAGGATGATTAATCAATGTATGCCTCTTTAGACAGGCACCCAACATAAACTTAAGTGATAGAACAAGTCAAAAAGGTCGTTTGTAAGATACACTATACTGTATAGATAAGTCCTGTGTCTCTGTCATTTTGAAGCGAATCAAAGATCAGATGTTGGAATTGTTAGAGGGGCATTTCATTGGATTAAAGGGGAATTCATTGGCGCTCTGGATGATTAATAATAATGGATATGAGATGAAGTCAATCGATAAGCTACATAACACATTCCCGGCTGGCCAATCTTACGATAAATGGCATAAGTTGAATGTTGAGTATGATGTAACCAAGGGCTTCGGATTATTTTTCAGTTGGGAATGTGTAGTGTACCGGAAAGCCTGTGGCCATGTATGCATTTCAATGTCAAAACAGTGTAAAAGCACAATTCAGCCACTTCCAGGTGCACCAGGAAATCCTCGATCAGTCATTAGTCTCGTGACAACAGATCAAACCCTGAATTTTTGCCAATCCCATTTTGTAACAAACTAAGACAAGGCGAATTTGATGTGCAGGGTCAGAATACAAGACCCCGGCTTGTGGATTCGTAAGAAATCCTGAACATTTGTTGGCACATCATCGAATCTCAGGTGCACCGGGATATCCACAGCATATGTCTTGAGTTGCATTATGTCGGCTCCCGCACAGCACATTTGCCAATATCATTTGGCACCGAGCCACTCTAGGCGATATTCAGTAGTTTGGTTAGAATACGTGACACAGCTCACTTACTCATGGCAAAGCTGCAGCTTTTGCTGGCATTTGATCAACGTTTAGGTGGACCAGAAGGTGTTGAGTACATATCCATATGACCGATCGATCACTGCAAATTTGCCAATGCCAGTGGCAATGTAGTCAGTCTAGGCGATATTGAGTACATCTGACAGAAAATGAGATATTGGCTCACTTGTTCGTAGCACAATTGCAGCTTTTGCTGGCATATCGTTGTAGTTCTGGAACACCTCAGATCTACATCACAGAGTGTCAGTTAGTGAGACACAGCCCTGGCATTTATGGCTAAGCTGCAGTTTCCGCTGCTCGCTATTTCCTTGCCTCTGATTGAAGTTCTGGCACAACAGACATGTTGCCATCCAGTCCAGAATGAGTTTCTTGAATTTGTGTGAAGCGAAGCTGGGACTCATTATGGATGAATCATTCCGACCCAGGCACGCCTCAAGTGCAACAAATACGCTACCTAAGCACATATATCCCAGTCTGTAGAGCACTTTATGTTGTAGTTACCTTCATTCTCATCATGTTTTCTTTGACTTTGATTCAGTGGACGCAGTGCACACAGATTGTCATCTATCACGACACTTTGCATTTAGGTGCAGGTGGTTCATCCTGCTTGGCCTCTACTGATATATCAATCTATGCTTGATTGGGATATGGAGGCAGCCTCGAAAATGCCTAGAACTGTCAGCTCTGTGTCAACTTGTCCATTGGAGGAAGATTACACTGTACAACTGAACCCGAAATGCACAGATGTAGCCAATTAGTAATCCCACTTAACTCGATATTGACTCAGTAGTATGCTTGGACCTATGCTTCCAAATGCTACAATATCTTCTGCATGTTAAGGCTCTGTCAAAAGAGCAGGAGTTTCAGAGCGAGAATCCCTAAGGTCAGATTCTATTCAGTGACTGTGCAAGATGGCCGGCAACTTCCACTCACCCATGTAGTACACTTATTCAATGAGGCCTAAGTTCTCAATTCTTTGAATCCCGACTTAACTCAATTCTGACCAACTTGTATGTTTGGGCTGCCAAAACCTATATCTGAAAATAGATTATGTGAACTGAATTCCATCAAATGTGAAGTTAGATGAGAGTGAACCTTGAAAGCTCACATTGAGAAAACATAGCTTCGAAGAGTGCCATTAGCGGTCAGAGCAAGGCGAGCTTGGAATCGCAAGCTATCGAATCCAAGCATAACTATTTAAACTTTGGTGCACCTCAACTTCCAGTACTGTATGCATGCAATCATTATTCCTCTGCCAGCTGTGAGATGATGTCACACTATGAATTCATACCATTGTAGCATATATCTTTCAACCACAACATTAATTGAACCCACGATGGTAGCAATGAGACTCACAATGAATATGTGATTTAACAGTGTGCAACTTGCTAGATAATTGGGGCAAAATCAGAGTGTGAGTGAGTATTCATGACCCATTTTTCAGCAATCTTGGCATCGCCAAGTGCTTGAATGAATACAATTGCCCCAGAATCATCCACCGTATCTGACCATTCTTTCTCTGCACCTGTATCTCTCCATTGTATACCAAATTCTCTGTCCTCTATTAGCTTCAACAGTATTGTGAAGGTTATTATGCAGACACGGCCCAGATAAACGCACGAAAGGGAAGTTGTACTTACAATATTGCCTTATCAACTGCTAATTTAGCTTCTGCATCCAAATACAACAGAATATTGTAAAAACAGGTGTGTCCTTCCGGCGGATAAACCACATATGGATATACATATTTCTCCTCGATCGATCAGAAACTTTACTATGAACCGTTGCATCCCAGCCGTCACTCCCAAGGTCTGAAATCTATCATGTTCTGCAGATTTTAAATGCTGCACCAATTCATGCCAAGCGGTCACCTCAAATGCTGAAACATTCACACATAATTACTATGTTTAGAGAGTCATATGCAGGGGCACATGTTTTCATTCAGATTCTCAGTGCTCCATTTGGCCGGCACCAAAGGTTAGTTAATGTTGTGAGTTATCATCCGGTGCGTCTGGTTCTATTCTGTGTGCATTGTCTTTAGCCAACCTCCATTTCTTGCATCCATACAGAATGTTGCTGATAGGAGTTGCTAACATTTGGCCTCAGGAATCGATCTTTTCCGGCGCACCTGACAAGGAATCCTTCTATTGTGGTGCACCTGACAACATCCGATATCGCAACCCGAGACCGCCATCCTCCATATAAATATAAACCATTCAAGTCATCTCTCCTGAACCCTTCAAGGCACGCCTCGAATTGCATTCTCCTCAACTATTTGCAACTTCTTGCTCCATTCTTCCAGTTATTCTATTGCACTTAATCTTATATTTACTGAGTATACATTCTCTCCCATATTCCCCAACTTTCTATCTTCATTACCACAAATGAAACTTACGCCCAGCCATGTGAGGAATCACTATTCACAGAAGAATAAAGAAGCACACCTTGGGAGAGTACTGCCATTCAAGAACCCAGCCAATCTTTATATTCCATCGAATATTTGCCTTCCAATTATCTTCCATCGTGCATTGTACATTGTGTTGAGGATGACTAATGTCCCCGATTTCATCATTGAAGCAGCATGACAATACCGTTCAGGAGAGCAGTGATAATACAACGGAAGAACCCGGAGAGTCCACCTTCTAGGCCGACATCAAAGCAGATGATTTGGATCACCAACAGCAGGTCCTGCTTCTATGCTAGATGGACCGGGACCAGTAATTACCAACTGCAAGGGTTCCACTGCGAACGAAACACAGCCTCGCCGATATTGTAATTGCACGCCCTCCCCTTCAAACTTCCTGAATTCCAGCTGGGGCAATGGCACCACCACTATCTAAACACCAATAGTCAATCCTCCTCAACAAATTATCTAAGTCTGACCGTTCATCATCCACGCTGGCACTGCCACTACCCATGTCTACTGGAGACCAGAATGTTCCACAACCCAAGGCAAGTGCAGATCAGAACGTTCCCCAACACCAAAAGACTACTTTTGTTGTAGTGAAAAGGTTTATGGACAGAATGTTATTTACAAACATTCCTTCGCCATTATCGTCCGATTACAACTACATGATGGTTGAAGAAGGCTGCAAACTCACCATTGAAGCTGAGGATTGTCAGCGGGCATTTGCAGGTGCTCCTGTAGATACGCCATCTGTGTGTCAATTGCCCGGTGATCCATCTCTCAAAATAGATTTACAAACACGATAAGCTGTGAGTCTTCAAATCTGTGTAATGCTCCTCTATCAGATTTCGGATATCGACTATGTCCCAAAATATACATAGTTAAAACTGGAGAATAGTACCATTCGAGAATGGTTGGCACATGGGGCATGTTGAACTGGTGTGTGTAGTTTCCAGTTGAGTTTGCGCTCTGAGACTGAGCATCAGATCCTGGTTAAGGAGCTCCTGTTTGATGATGCATAACTGTCCAAGGTCGTTGATGATAAGAAATCATGGTTCACCTGAATGGAAATGATTGATCTTATATACCACCAATGTTTCTTCACTGCCAATAGCTTGTGGCGCCAGCCCACTACATCCCAGTATTCCCAACCTCTCACTCCGCAGACTTTAGCACTAGTAGCTGCAGCTATTCATTGTGTACTGTCTGAATATGTCAGTTGAAAGAAGGCCACAGTTATGTTTTCTCAAGATGAATATGGAGCTACATTTTGCCCGTCCCCTGTGATGAACTTTACTCCGGAAGCCACTACACTCATCAATCACATATTAGTGGGCCCCTTGATACCCCCACCCCACCCCTGCGGTGCAACTCCGCAAGGATAGGCGCTCCTCAATTCCTGTCGGCGCTCCGCAGCCTAGATTACTGCTCTTGTATTTCACTCGACACTGAATTCCCGCCAGCACACCTCCATCTTGATTGTCGATTCTATATTGAATGCCGCACTCTTTACCCCACACTCCCCTCCCCTTTCAGCGCACCTCCGCTAGTATCGGTACTCCTCAATACCCATCTGCGCTCTGTAGCCTAGATTTGGCACTCCTCAATCCCCGTCAGTGCTCCTCAGCCTAGATTTGGCACTCTCTTTTATTGTGTACACCTTCATCCGCTTCTGTGTACTTCTCTCTTCCACACAGCACTCCCCATCTTGGCCCCCCGCTTTTCATTGGTAGTTGCTCTGTTTGTTCATCCGAATAATCATTGCCTTTCAAATGCCCATTCAGTTTCGCAGCTAGCTAATATCTCATTACACATTTGTTAGATTGCACAAATTGAGCCAAACGACATTGGAATTGAATTTCAGGTGCTTGCCAGGTACGAATCATCAGTAAATACAAGGAGCACCTCCTGCTTCTTTGGGCTGTTGATGAATTGTGTGTTTCTGCTTTTGTCGGACCTGATGAGATGGGTGATGGAGGGTAGGACATTGACACCATGTATGGTGGATATCATGCGATTGCATGGTCAGGTTATTGTTTTGGTATACCTGTGATTATGTTTGAATCACTTGCCTTGTTCTATGGTTTCTTAAGGTAGCAAGGCAAAAATACAATGTTGAAGAAGATGATAGCTAGTATGATTCAGAAGTGATAATGAACAATAATCAATGCATCATATGTACCTTTGAGGGAAATCGATTGCTCGTGTACATCCGGAGAGCCTCAGACCACTCCTGCTGTTCTCTGCATGAATATCGATATGAACCTAGGCATCTCCAAGCATTTGCTCGTGATTCCTGCATTGGTTCGGAGACACTCCAAAGTGCACCCAAAGTTCTCTCCCACGCTCCAGGGTATTCCCAAACTGATCACAATCACTCCCATCACACTCCTGGGCCCTTCACCAGAGATCCAAGGTACTCCGAAGGCGGGCCGGAATGCCCTTCTAGGGTCTGATACTCTGCTGTAATTGACCAATTTAAGATTACACTCCACATCCACTCAGACACTCCTTGGGGCTTCCAGTGACTAACATACATTGTGCTGATGCAGGTCTATATGTGCACAAGATGGTTCTTGGAGCGAATTTGCAGGTACCAGCTGGAATGTGGGAACATTGGCCTGAAAGAATTTATCCTTGCCTATGACAACATCAGCCACAGTATGATCAGCCAGGGAGCCTTGGCCGAGTACTCACAGGTGGAAATACTGCTCAGAGCCCTCCAAGGAGAAGTCAGAGCGGAAGCAGTCATGAATGTCAAACTATATACCAGAGGCCCCTTGAAATTGAAATACAACAAACTCTGAATGTATATCCTTCGCAAATGTGAGACCGCTGATGCCCTCGCCCTCCTGCATTTGGAAGGAGCAAGTACAGTGCCAGGAGTCTCTCCTTAACTAATCCCAGCTGGAGTTCTGCCCCTGCAGATGCCTGTAGTGGTGAACCTTCTGAAAATACCTAAGGAAGAGACCCTGGCACCAATGCAAACCATCGAGGAAAGGCCCATCACAAACACCCAAAATACAGCCGACATGAAAATGGTCAATATGATGATGGCCGTTGAAGCTTGGACCTTGCAGCTGAGCAATCCAAATGATCTCAGATACTGAGTCTACCAGACTGCCAGTACGTATGCTACCCAAGCTGACCATCCACCTCCGCACACACCAATAAACTTCCCACCTTCAAATGCGGCCAAGGGACCCGCTTCCAACTGCCAGTGACCCTATTACCAGCAGTATCCAGAGCAAGGATTACTACCCTGTATCAAATGTGATGAGTCACAACACATCCGCACATTCCTTCCCGATGGGCGCACCGACTGGAACAACGGTATAGTCTACCTCAATGAGTGTGGAAGACCTTCCTCAAGCCCAACAGGAGACAATCGATCTCAGATATCCGGATATTGACCTGAGAGATGGTTTTTGACAATGCAGGAGTACACCTGGGAAGTAGCTTGACTAGGGCAGCAGGGATGGGGAGTAGCCACTACAGCTGCACCATAGCCATCTCAGCCACAGCACCTAGCAAGATCTCAGCTGTTTCAGACAGCCAGTACTCAGGCGACTGGGTTTCGCACAGTGATTATCTCACAGCTGTCGGAAATAGATGGGTATGACTTTGGTTGGTCAACTGCTAAGCAAAGTTACGAAGAAGGTAACGAACCCTGTGTTGAGAAAATCAGTGACAATGATCAAGAGCAAGAAGAGGGCAAAGGTGACAATGGTCTGGAGGAAGAGGAGGACAGTGAGACGGAGAAAGAGAGAGACACGCGTTTACACAATGAAGTGAGGGCAAATGGTAGGCTGTTGTGCACACACACTTAGGATATGCATTCGTGGACGAGAGATGGAAGCGAATGGAGTAGAGGACCAGGGGTCATTACATGCGGGGATGTATCAAGGAAGAGGTGCCAGAGGTCCCAACAAATGCTAGAAACCATGAAAATGTGTATTGTCAGGTCAAAGGCAGCATTGCGGAAGCCACTTGCCACGGTGGATTGAATAGAAAACACAACTCCAAATACCCCAAAGGCTCCGAATATTCTGCGAGAGTCAGCACTGGCCCTGGATGATGGAACGTTCGAAGTCTTTGGACGCAGCCAACTCGATTGCAATATCCTGTCCCGTCAAGACAGAGAAACCAGCAAATTGCCCTTTCAACTGCTAACAAAACCTAAAACAGTTACCATTCCCAAAGACAAACAATCCGCTGCGAGCACCCAGGCTGCAACAAAGCAAATTGCGATCCCTCATGTTTTCGCCTTCTGAGGCCTGAAAGATCGAACCAGATATACTGAATTCCGGTACGCGAAGGCTAGTGTTAGCAACAATTCCCGACCGTCACTTTGGGTCCGGATCCGGGTTCAAATGGAATCATTGCCAAAATGGCAGTCCGTGTCGTCAATAAACCTGAACAGTGCACTTGGGTATGATCCGATGGTAAACTTGCAACACGTCTCTATTGGGAGGATTGTCAGCGGGTCCATCTATAGATTCATATAAGGCTTTTGTATTTGTAGTGTGTTAATAGTATCTTATCAAAATCGCGTTTTCAGCAACTGATAATGCGCTTTTGCTGGTTGTGCAGTTTGCAATATCGTTTAGTTTGGTATCTGTATTTCACATTCACTATATGGTATTTTTGCCTGTAAAGGCGGTCAATAATAAAGTTATGCGTGTGAACATCCGCGTGATGCCTTGATTATAAAATATGCAAGACCTAAAACTGTTGACGCTCCATTGACGCTCATTTTCAGGATGCCGCAGAGAGCATGTCGCTGCTGTTTTTGCCAGTAAAGGCTGCCAATATCTTATAAATGGATGTCTGCAACCAATCGGAACATAAATTACCCAAGATGCAAAGCTAAAAATCATTGACACTCTATTGACGCTCATGCTAAGAATGGGGCAGTGACCATGTTGATATCTCTTTCGCCAATAAATGCTGCCAATACGTCCGTTATAAATTACAACAACCAAGTCACTGGTGAATTAGCATACTTACAAGACCACAAATTGTTGACGCTCTGTTGATGCTCATTTAAATGTATTGTCCATTCAACATCTACTGTTGTCGATAATTGTTGTCATCATGATTTGACATTATCAGTTGTCTTTCTGCCTGATTGAGACTCAGCCCTGTGGCAAAGTTGAGCGGCGTAATAATGTTGCACAGTTTACTCTCACACAACTAAAAATGATGTATCACGCCAAAAGATTCATTGCGCCTGCTATACATCTATTTATGAACAGATATTCACAAGCTACTTCTTACCATTCGCCGATAATATATCTCTAACTGAAACTCTCGGTCAAGCTACATAAAGAAGCTGGTGAACCATTGATGCATTCTGTCCTACTTGTTCTTCACTCCTTTGTTTCTCCTCGTTTCTACTGCATTGACCATCACCAACACCTAGTCAGCCTGTCTCTTCGACTTCCGTGTTGGCCGAACCAATCCAAGAACATTTGGTGCGGCACTCACATCCTGCTGCTCTGGGCATTCCAGATCCTCGATGCCATTGTTGTGCTCTAGATCTGATTCATCGTCAGCTGCACAATCGTCTTCGCTGTTGAGCTGATTGGGAGTACGGATATCACTATGCCAAGGACTATGATGTAACTTGCCTCTTTTGTAGTTAGCACCATTAGTCATCGATCGACCTTATGTCGATGCGACATGTCTCGTTACACGAT
>Ga0307514_10000426_pt1 | contig 92627 bp, 93 predicted proteins | sample 16_EM_MG_FD_203088 | JGI IMG/M metagenome (GOLD analysis project Ga0307514, IMG submission 203088) | Populus trichocarpa ectomycorrhiza microbial communities from riparian zone in the Pacific Northwest, United States - 16_EM | ecosystem: Host-associated > Plants > Roots > Unclassified | place... | reverse complement strand
CCGCCCCCCCCCCCCCCGCCCCCCCCCCCCCCCCCCCCCCCCCCCCCCCCCCCCCCCCCCCCCCCCACGAAGCAGCCGCAACATGTGTAATTTTGATGAGTTCAATGGCTTCTGCAGTAATACAATCTATCACTGTAGAAGGGCAAAATTTACCTTGATATTCATCTTGAGAAAACATAGCTGTAAACTTCTTTCCAGTGGCATACTCAGACAGCGCACAACGAATAGCTGCAGCAACTGGCATTAGTGTCTTCGGTGTGAGAGGTACAAAGAATTGCAATGTGGTCGGTTGTCGCCCCAAGCTATTGGCGGCAAAGAACATCTGATTGTAGGTTAAGTCAAGTACTTCCATCCACGTGAACCATGATTTCTTATCATCGATGACCTCTGTGAGATAAGCATCGTCAAACAGAAGCTCCTTAACCTGTATTCCAAGCTCAGTCACTCTTCCTAAATCCAACCGGTAACTACGGACAATAGTTTGACAAGCTCTATTTGCCAGATATCCTCCAATGGTACTAATCTTTAGTTTTAACTATGTATATATTTGCGGTTTAGTTTCATCATAAGCCCAATCGATGAGCAGAAAGCAGAATATACACTCACAGCTGCTTGGGTTTGCGGATTGATTTTAAGAAATGGACCACTTGGCAATTGCCACACAGATGGTCCACCTACAGGTGCATCTGGTAATGCCCGCTGACAATTCTGAGCTTCAATGGTTAGTTTGCAAGCTTCATCAACCATCGTGTTCTTCTTATTGGAAATCATTGGCCAGGAAGGCTTTGTATACATAATTCCCTGCATGAACCGTTTTGCTACCTCAAAAGAAGCCTTTTGGTGTTGAGGAAGGTTGTTATCTCCACTGGCCTTTAGTTGAGGAATATTCTAGTCTCCACCAGCCTTGGGAAGAGGGAGCACCTCCACAATGTCAGAGTGGCATCATATGTTGATGGTTGACTTTTGGCGTTCAAGCAATGGTGGTGCTGTGGCCCCGGCTGAATGTCGCAGATTTGGAAGTGAAGTGTGATCAATGAGAGTATCTGCACGGCTCTGTGTCTGTGGTGCTGGAACCCTTGTAGTTTGTGTTGTCATATCGTGGTGCACCTGGTCTAGATCCAGGACCTCCTGCTGGCTGCCCATATTGTCTTCTTCAATAAGGGATAACAAGGTTGACTCTCCAGGGTCTTCACATTCGATCTCGCTGATCTCCCTATTGGTATTGTCATCATCCTGACTCTTAAGAATTATATCATGCACATTAGCAATCCTCAACAATATACTGAATGGCTGGATTGGAAGTAAAAACAGTTGATCGAGAATGAAGATTGGCTGTCTTCTTCAATGCACATGCAAGTGCTTTCTCAAGGTAGGCTTTTTGATTCTTCTGTGAATTGTGAGTCCTCACCTGGCTGGCCGTAGGTTCCATGTGTGATGAAGTGATGTTGGGGAATGTAGACAGAAGTATATAAGGGTAAATATAGTACAAAGTGTAACAGAATAACGGGAAAATAGGGCAACAAAGTAACACACAGTTGAGGAGGATGCAATTTGAGGTGTGCCTGGAAATAGCGACAGTCTGCCAAGGAGGATGCAATTTGAGGTGTGTGTGGAAAGAATCCGGAAGACATGTCGGCAGTTCATATTGATATTCTTAATGCTCATTCGTTGTTGTAATTTAGGATGAGTCAGGTACACCAGATCAGATGGGATCTACCTGCCCCGAATTCCCAAATGTTACCATTCGTATCGAAGGACGCCATTAATGCAAGAATTGGAGGTTTGTTTACGCCAACATTCCTAGAATTGAACCAGACATCCCTGCAGAACTTGTGACATTGACATGGTTGTATCACTAACAAACTCTCAGGGCTGGACAGATGGAATACTGAGAAATGGGTTGATCATGATCGGCCCTGCAAATGACTCAGCCGAAGGTAGTTCATTATGCCTCTACTTCGAGCATCTGAGTGATGACCGCATGGCTCAGAATTGTCTGGGTGTTGAACAATCTTGCAGACCTTGGACGGAGGCTACAGTTGTGACCTAGGTGAGTGGCAACAGTTCAAGTTACATGGGTTCAAACAGAGTTCGTTGCTGATAGTGTATGAATATGAATCTTCAAATGCAGTATACCAGTTGGAATAACACCCTACTTTCACGATAATCTGGTGTTTTAGGATTTTGCAGCCAAGTTAGTGGTCGACTAGGCAATGTCATGTGCAGAACTTCACTTTCAGTGGTCCGAGTCTGCTGAATCACGATATGTATGCAGTCTGTGTAAGAGAAGACAGAGAATGAGGGTTTACAAAGGAGAGATTCAACATAGAGAAAGAACAGTAAAGGTATGATGAAGATTCAGGGGTACTCGAATCGATTCCAGTTTTCGTCAATGCCAAGATTACCAGCGAATCGATCATAAATAGTCACTCACATTAAGATGTTGCGCATACTATCTTGTGAACACTGTATCATTTCATCACAAACTCATTATGAGTCTCGATGCTACAATGTTGACTTAACATAAATATTGGGATTCAAAGCAGTGTATAAGAACAATATGAATACGTCATAAGACTTCATCTGATAGCGGAAAGACCAATAACAGGAAGCAGTTCTGGCCAATTGAGGTTCAGTGAACATTGAGTTGGCATGCAGAATAAAATCTAATGTAATCGCTGGGATTGCAGGCTCACCTTACTTTGACAATTACTTGTACTCTCAGAAACTGCCTTTTCTTAACTTGAGCTTTCGTCACGATGTGTTCTTTATGCACTCTGGGGATTGGACTTTGGTGGCAATCAGATATCGTCTGATTATGATTTGTCACGAACTTCACAAGTTCAAGCTATGTGTTTGGTGGGAGCTTGCCAGTTACTGATTCAGCCGCTGAGCGGAGACTGCAATTTAGATTCTATCTCTTCAAGCTCTCTTTATGGAAATCAGTTCATATAATGTATTTATGGTTTGTTGGCGGCCCAAACATACAAGTTAGTCAAAATGTAGTTAAGTCTGCATTAGAAGCATTTTGATTTTAACCCAATTCCAGGAAGTGTGGTATACAAGCGAGCAGGAGTTGCCGGTCATCTGCAGAATTGCTGAACAGAAACTGTCTTTTGAGGTTCACTCTCTCAAGCTGCAGCTCGATTATGGAGCCAGAATGACTGAGGCTATTTTAGGATCTTGGAAATATATATGTTCGAATATATTTCTTTGTCAAACTCGAGTAAAGTGTGGTTAGTTATCGCCCGGAGCTGTGCATCGATAGGAAGCATTTGGAGGAGTCGTTGCTGCAAAGGATAGATTGACATGGAGCATGACATTTAGGGCATTTACGCTGCGGCCTTGGCATACCAATCAAGCGTAGATTCAGATATTAGCTTAGGCCGAGCAGGATAAGCCGCACCTTCACCTAAAAGTTTAGTGTCTGAAAGATGACACTATGTGTGTGCTGGCAAGGCACAGATTCAAACCATTCAGGAAGGAAGAAAATATGCTTGGAATGGAGCAAAATGAATCGTTCAAGGGTAATGAGAAGTGGGTATTCACAGTTCAGAGGCGTTCATTGGAGTGGAGTCATGTCTTATGAACGAGTGGCGGCTTGTTGAAACTAGCCATTGAATTGAATATGTGTGCGGTGTCAAATCTGAGAGCATCAAACTCGACAAGATAGTGCCTGTGAGGTGTGCCTGAACATCATTCCTGAGCAAGAAAATCCTCAGCTGTATTCTTCGGGTAAGCCTGGAACATGCAAGCTGTGTTTTAGGCTACAATACATCAATTTGATATTGCTTAGAGAGTCTTTCTATCCCTGGGAAATTAGAGATATTCTGTGCTGGATCTGTCTCAGGAGAGTTGAGAAGTTGACAGCGATTCTCTTGTGCAATTGACTGTAAATTATTCAACATGGTTGATTCAGCGAATATCCCGGATTCCTTCATGACTGTAGTATCCGCAGCACCTCAAATAGACAAGTAACATATAATTGGAATCACACTTAACGGTTCAGGCGCAACTGAAAACTCAGATCTCGTTCCCAGATTTCAATATGACAATGCCACATGGACAATAAAGAATGAAGATGTGTAGCTTGGACCGATTCTTACAAGAGAATATACTGCATTGCAGAATTTGACTTTGTCCACTATCAAATTGGCGCACCTGCTTTTCATCACATATTGTATCATCTAAATCAGACTATAACTCAGTTTACCAGATATCTGTTTCCATCGGCTTCATCTGATATTAATCACTATAATCAACCAATACGAAATGGAATTGAACTCTAACCAATACTTCTGGACTCCCCAATTGCACCTCATTCCCCATACCATCTGGCTATTTTGCATCAGTTAGTGAGATTGTGTTGGTGGAATGTTTAAAGAGGCATACCTTGATATCACTGCCCTGATCATTATCGTTCATCCTCACCATCTGACAGCACGACGTCTCGTTGCTCTTTAAGCCATTGTGCATGGTCCTGAAGTCACACCAGAGTCGGGTATATAATCGTCGTCATGATGTTTGGTCGGCTCATGAGAGTACGCAGGACTTTCATTTGAGCCCCTCCAGTGAGCTGGTGGAGATCACTTGCTCTGGCATTATAACCATTGGGTCTAGTGTTCAATAGCCATGTGTGTGAAACTCTGTTTTGCCCCAGTCAGACAACCAGTGCCAATGCCTGCCGCTGCTCATTCAATACCCAGAACTGCTAAGTTATTACCACATGGTGGGTAGTATTAGCAATAGTTCCGGGTTACCCGGCCTTGGTCCGGGTTCAAACTGATCAAGAGCCTCAGGTTCAGTTCCAGACCTGTCCTAAAACCTGACCCACTGTGTCTTGGCGGGTTGTTACCTGGACCTGACATAGACCCGCAGATTTTCGGCCCGGTCGGAACCCGACTGTGGTTCCTACTATGTGGTTCCCCCAACTTCGACCTTAATTTAGTATTTGAGTGATGATTGTATCTTAACATAATCACTACATAGATTGTGCAGTTCTAACCGCTCTTTCACTTCCCGCTTTCAGATTTGTGATCTGACTGATATTCGTTTAGTGGTTTGGAAATCAGGGGAAATTTCAAGACATATCAGAGGGTTTTCGATAGCGACTAAACAAATATTGGTCGGATTACAAATTTGGCATCAGGAGGTGATAGCGCGGCTAGAACTGTAAAATCTACATACTGATCATGGCATGATACAATCAGAACTCAAATACTTAATTGGAGCCAAAGTTGTAAGGTTTAAATGCCAGGTTTTTAGTGGTAAAACCGGCCCAATTGCAACAGTCAGGGTTTTCGTGTGGTAAACCCCAGTGCGAAAGTTTGGTTCCGGTTCCAACCCTAACCCGGAACCTTTCTAGCGGGCTGGAACCATTGCTAACACTAATGGTGTTCTTCTGTGAGATTTAGGCCCGTGCCACCCACTTTGGGTATAGTTATAAACACAGAGGGGTGTGGCAAATCTTTGACTTTGAGCTGCATATCTAGGTGCTCCTCGTTGCCCATTTCTGCATACATGTTGAAAATATCCAGATGATCTGCAAAAAACATTGTGAGCCGCCACTTCAACTAACGAACTTGGCCTGGCAGAGGAGAAAATAGCACCGCCTTTTGAGGATGAGGTGCACAAGGCAAGGAGCATTTAATACTTTCTGGTTCGTACAGGATCGCCTCATTTAATGCTTCATCTTCATCTGGTTCGAGATACTCCACAGATGCATTGACAAGCATTGGCAGAAATGTGTCTCTCAGCAATCAGAAAATCGGAGAATCCATCGAAGTATGGAGTGGCTATTCATCATACCATTGTCCAGAAACCTCATTCTGATCCTAGGTGTTTCCCAATACCAATGAGGAACATGCCAGCTGCCATCTTTGTACCCTCCACGCACCTGAACCACCCCATGAAGTAGATCTCTCCACAAGGGTCTTTAGTTTAGTTTGCTTGTCCTCAGTCCATTCGAGATCAACATGGTGTGTATTCTCCATTGGTATCCAAACCAGGGGTTTCCCATTCGCGTATCTCGATTCTGACCACATTCTTATCTTCCAGGGATTCGCAAGTTGGATCATCTGGTGTGCCACCTCCTGTTCAGCGTTATTCGCTTCCATCTGGATAGGATGCATCAAACTCTTCTCAGCAGAATTCAGTGCATCGGCGCCGTGCATTTCTATCACTGTATCATCCTCTGGATGGTCAGGCGCAGCTGAATGTAACCACTACGTCCGATAACACCAGTCATAGAGTGAATGAAATCCCGGTGTTGCAGTGACTTGAAGTTTGAATGCAAGTCTTGTATTCATCGCAATTTGCCAGCCCATACTATTTTCATCCTGTACTGATGAGACTCATCAAAAATTCCACAACTCCACGTACAGTGTCAGTGTTGGGCATTGCTTGATGGCTTTCCTCGTGATGTTAAGGTATCATACAATACAAGGTGGATATTCCATCGGTTTTCCGGCTCATCAATACTGGTGTTCCAATCCTCGTGGGTAAGATTTGCATTTTCTGAGTGCAACAAGTAGACGAGTTGCAAATCCGGTCCATGTGTCATCTCCTCGATTAAAGTATTGACAGTCTCTGCCACTCCGGGCATTGTGACCACCAAGATTGATTCAAGGGCCGATATATGTGCAGGATGTCTGTGGGGGTGGTGTTGTCTTTATCTCGAACAGGTGGCGGGGTACACAATCCAACATCTGCAGTGGATTCCACTCCCGTTCGTCACCGACAATGCCGGGAAAGTCATTGTGCACCAAAATCAACCACTCTTCAAGGGTATTCCCCCACACAATGGACAGTGGCAACCCCATTACAACTATCTCAGTTGGAAATTTGCAAAGCATTGCCACTGCAACCGAGGTGAAAGTCTTTCCAAGACCCATTTCATCTGCCACTAGTGCTCCTGGCATATCAGCATCCCAAACTCATTTCCTCACAATGAACCAGATGGGACAAGCCTGGTGCACTAGAAACATTGTTCCGGGCAGGGCTGGAATTGAATATTTGTTGCCTGGAACATGGTCATATGTTGATTGATGAATTGGATGGGTACTCAGCAGCCAGATAGCCTCATGAAGACATTCATGTTTAAATTCGTTGTTGATTGTGTAAAGAATAATGCTCAATACAGAACTGGTATTATCTGGATCGAGGGCCTCCTCGCCATCAACTTGCACTTGAATCTCTCTTGCACCTTGATTGGTCTTCATTTTGTCCTCAATGATCTCTTTCAATTGCTACCAGGTATGTTTGACAGATGTTATCAAACTCCCACTCTCCTGAAATTCATCGCGATGTTAGCTATTTCACTGACAAGCATTTGCACCCAATAATCTGTCGAATATAATCAATCCTATTGACTTAATCAAAACATACATTAATACTATCAATATCTTTCCCACCTGCCTCCTCATCCACCACTCTTCGATCTTCATTGGGTTCCTTCTAAGTCTATGTATACCAATTCGGTGTGGGCATAACGTACTATAACAAGGCTAACGGCAATTTCCTTCCCCGGTCTCCTTATGTGCTCGGCAATTTCTTTCCCTGTAGCTGGCTTCATTTGTACCAAAAATAGTTTCACATCCTGTCCCAGGTTCAACTTGAAGTCATTTGAAAGGGAACTGTTGTATGAAATCTGACCATATAGAGGGTCATTGATCATTTGCCCCAGTGTGTGTAATCTCATATACTCTTCCTCCAATTTTTCCTGCATCAAGTTGGATTTGACTAATGCAGTCAGACAGTAGGGTTATTTCGGGTCACAATGTTTTTCGATGAACCCAATCAGCTCCTCCTAGTGCCTTACATGTATGGACAAATCTTGGAGTTGTATGATGGATGACTGGTCATTGTTGCCGTTCAGCACTCAACGAATTAAAACCATGAAAGTTGTATTTGCCAACTCAGGGACATTACCTCGCGCTTGTTCCCCACGCACTCTCCGAAATCTGTCGCTGGTCGCTTGTTGCCTTGCCATCTGTTCTTACTTGCCACTCGATCCTGGGTTGCACATTTCTTCAAGAACATCTCAACCCACTGTCACCAAATGCATTCAGCATTATTGAAATTTTCCAAAGGCAGCCAGGTTTTGAAACTCTCCACAAACTCTGCACCTGCCATCTCCCAGTTCAGGGGCCCAGATTGCTGCTGATTCAAACGGTTCTGTCCCAGGAAAATGGACCGATACTTCTTCTGTAGAAACCCAGCCACCCATCCTTTTTTCCGCTTGTTGAATGCACAAAAGTTGGGCTGCCCCTTCCCTTTGGGAAATTCCTTCAAGGAGAATTGTGTTTGCTTCAAGCTGATTGGGGCATTGCCTTTGGCCCTGCCCAAGTCGGATGAATTGTTGCTCTGATTATCTTCATCGAATTTGTCATAAGATATCTCTGATGATGGGTGCAAATCCACACTCCCTGCAACATCTGTCATACGCCGTTCTACAGCCGGCTGAAATTGTTTCATTGTCAGGCTGATGGGGGGTCCCCCAGGTACGCCCGGAAGTTGTCCATATGGAATAGAGGCGGAAGATGTCGGCCGAATGACTGGATTGATTCCAGGCAGTGCTGGAGGCACTGGAGGTGCTTCTTGAGATGACTGCCCCCGTCCGGTGAATTGGTAAGGGGGGAACATTTGAGGTCCACCATAACGTCCTTGGGGGAATGCATATTAGTGCCACAGTGGCCCATACCGCGGATATCCTCGGGTTGCGCCAGAGCTTGGTTGTGAGCTTGGTGTCATGCTGAATGGGGCAGGCTGGTAGAACTGGGAAGCGCCTCGAAATGGAGGCTGCAAAGGCAGTTTACTATACCGTGGTGGTGGATGATATTGATTTGTTGGTTGCCTGTATAGAGTGTGTTTGTTCGGTGTATTTCCAGCATAATGATCCGATGCTCCCACATTGTCATCTGGGCATTGTTGTGTGCCAAACAGCCCACCCGATGGTGCCATATTGGTTGTCTTCAGTGGAGATCCATTCGTTGACATTATTCATGAACAAAAGATGGTGCTAATAAACTTATCAATTCATTTGGTAATTTCGAATGAAGCCGAGTATAGTTGAGAATATTGGAGGTCGCAGTGACCTTCAGCAGAATGAAGGCCTCGATTCTCCATCATATTTGTTACGAACTGTGGTGTTTTACTGCACCTTTGATCACATGAAATCCGCCTGAGAAAAAGAAATTATAATCACACTCATCCTGCCTGTCTTTGTTATATGCTCAAATTCGAACACTAGGATCTTCGATAGATGTTCACCTTTGTTCGGTTCATGACTCTAAAGGTTGTAGAAATGATACGATGTGACATCTCCCAGAAACCAACAAGGGTGATATCTGGTTGGAACGTTAGCATGACTAGGCATTTTACACTCACAATGTTTGTGCACAATCTACTACTTCATTCCATATGAGGCCTGTTAGTCGAGCAACAACAGTGATTGCCTCCTTCTGAGCTCCTTGTGTAATCTTCATTGTCTCCTGAGGATCCACCTACCAGTGAAGGATCGTTACTGAAGAAAACATCATAACAGCCTATCAGTTCTCGATGATCATTCAGCGGACATACAGCCAGCCAGGAAACTTACCTATGCATTATATTAAGCTAAAGATATACACTGCTTGAGGATCGAGCGTAGACATCATCTGCAAAATGCCACAATGACATATTATACGATTAGGCTGATCTTTGTAGCACCTGGTGAATAGTATTAAGAGTTGATTGCAGTGATGACAAAAGAAACCTTCTGTGCTAACAATTTTCAGTAGAAAATGTACAGCATCATTGTGCGGGTTTCAATGGATATTATCCTAGTTTGTGAAGAAAACTACTCGTGAGGCGACTTTGTATTACCCCTCCTCTACATCAGGTGGGGTGTGATGTGGCTTTGAGAGCGATACGCTAACCTGAGTTAGCTCACTTGGAAGCATATATCCCTGAGGGACAAATGCAGCAACAAACTGTACCCCCTAAAGCATCTCCCAGATTCATCAGAATACTGAGGGTTTCACAATCAAGGTCAACACTCACCGGAAACAGGTTACATGCTGTATCTGCAAAAAGAAAGTATTCAATGAGAACTGACTGGAAGCTCAGTATCAACAATATAACCCAATGTCAATAAATGAAGGGCTATAACCCAACGGGATTCTACCACCTGCTGGCTGGGATCACCCTGAGCCATCATGGTTTGAGTAAAGTAGGTGCACCTGAATGGCCATCGACAAACTGTCAATTAACAATTGACTTATAGACAATGTACCGGGTGCACAACCACCTGAAGATACTACCAATGAAGAACCTATACACCCTCAGCTGCCTGATCTTACCTGTACACTTGATCCAAACAAGTTAAAGGTTCATAGGCAGGTAGTTGGAGTGGAAAATGCGGAGGGGAAAGCATATGGCAAAGCAACTGGATTGTACAACAAGGATCGCAAGTACTCAGAACAATGGAATCCATGACATCCATTTCAGTCAGCACATGACTTTCAGCATGCTCAGTTCTTTAGGCAGCAAACGAAAACCTGGATAGATTACCATCTCATGTGTGGCCTGGTGAAATACAGAATCGGATCATTCCAATCAGCAGATGCCTTACGAGCGCTCCTCTTTGAATTCAATTTCGGGCTGAGCGATGATTGTTGATTTGACCATGACGCACATATTGTCGGAACATTATTGTATAGGGATATTTTCGTATGTATCCAGTTCCTCTTAGAACATCTCCTGATGAGCTGATTGGAAGTATGGATATCACTATGCCAAGGACTATGATGTAACTTGCCTCTTTTGTAGTAAGCACCATTAGTCATCGATCGACCTTATGTCGATGCGACATGTCTCGTTACACGATACAATAGACCCCTTCACATACGCCCGCACACACTTAACTACTCGAGCACATGCCACCGTACAACAGGTTATGAGCCCTTGCATTTAAAAGGGAACCGACGATTAACACTTCCATTTTCGTTTGTCGAGTGGAAGTCAACATCGTCATGGAGAAGCGTCTCCACAAGCTAAGCAATTACCCTACACCCCACCGTATTTCTGACGGCGGCTACTGGACATTACCCATACAGTCTGAGAGACTACGATAGCTGCCGATTGCGATATAACATCTCGATACAAGATTAGGATCGTGCAAGATGAGTTCGACGAGGATCACAATCACCAAGTTCAATGGCCTGAACTGTGCACAATGGGCAACCGGGATGGCACTACTTCTGGAGCAGAAGCAAGTGTATGGTATCATCAAAAGATACGACAACAAGTTGGAAGAACCAGCAGCAAACGCGACCACTACAGAGAAGGCCGCTTTCGAAGACTGGATGAATCGCCATGGTGTTGCCAGATCGACTATCCTGCTCGGCATGGAACCGAGGATACCAGCGGAATATGCAGTCGTCGATGATGCAAAGACGCTTTGGGAGAAGCTAGCATCAGCCTATAAGTCAAAGCTAAAGCTCAACATATTCGAGATTAGGGAAGACCTTTGGAGCATCAAGCTACAGGACTGCGGAGATGTCGACAATTATGCATCGCGAATCAATCGGAAAGCCAAGGATTATAATCTCTGCGCAGCACAGACAGCAACGTCGACCACTGACATTGATGCCGATATGGAAACTGCAAAGACAATCGCAATGATGAGCGAGCAGAAACACATCGTCTACCTCCTTCGCGGGATCCCAAGGAATGACGAGTGGAAACTCTTCCTGGAGCTCACGATGGACAAAAACGCCACAATGACCGCCAACTCCGATGATATCGTCACCAAGCTGGTCGAAAAGGAAGCTGTAATCTAGAGATAGAAAGGGCTCGCTCCAGAAGCTCTGCTCTTTGCAAAGAAAGGTGGTGGTAATGGCGGTAAAGCCGGTAAATGAGGCAGAAGTCCAAAGTGGGATAAGACAGATAATAAGGACGATAGGAAAGTAAAGAATTTCCGGAAGTGCTTTCATTGCCAGGGGCGAGGGCACACCACCGAGAACTGCTTGAGCAAGCAACACAGCGATCCTCCAAAGGCTGCCGACACTGCAGCAAAAGCATCAACTGAAGAATCGGCTACTTCGACTCTCACCACGTCGATCGAGAACTATTGGATGGTGGCTAGCTCAAATGCTTCATCCAGTGATTGGTGCATCGATTGTGGATGCATGACTCACATCTCCGGCCTTCCATCAATGTTCATCACCTATACCGAATATCATCCGAATACGAAGAAGGTGAAGGGATTCAATGGGGTCACATCGTTTTCATCTGGATATGGGAGTGTTAGGTTGATTTGCCTGCTACCAGATGGAAAGACGGAAACGATCATACTCCAAGAAGTGGTGCATTTGCTGGGGTTGTTCAACCTCATCTCACAGTCTCAGATCCTGGAGAAGGATGTCAAAGTCAAACCGGTGAATCACTACGGTCTCAACCTCTACAATCGCCATGGCAAGTTGATTGCCACTGCACCTCAGCGCGATGGGCTATTCGTTCTGGATCGCGTTCTGGATCGAGCACCGGAATCAACCGAATACACCGATATCGACGACAGCTGCCTGCTGGCAGTTAAGACAACTGGGCATGCATCTCGGCACGATGCAGAGAAGCAGATGTTATAGCACCGCCGCGTGGCACGCGTCAGTTTTAAGGCTTTGAAGATCCTGCCGACAATCACTGATGCTGCGAAGATGACCGGGAGGTGCGATTGCGAGAGCTGTATCAAGTGGAAATTAGCTAGAATGCCCTTTACTCCGACGACCTCCCGGGCCACCGAGCCTCTGCAGCTCGTGCACTGGGACATATGCGGTCCCCTGGACACAGCCATCGGAGGATGTCAATATATTCTTCTCTTCATCGACGATGCCACGAGGCATACGGATGAGTACATATTGAAGTACCAGTCGAAAGCCATTGAGAAATTCGACGAATGGAAGGCGCTTAGAGAAAAGGAGTCAGGCAAGCAAGTGAACCGATTTCGTACTGATGGAGGCGGTGAGTATACCTCCATATAGTGGAGTCGTCAAACGGGCGAACCGCACAATCATGGAGCGCATACAATGAATGCTAGATGATGCCGAATTTTCGAAGAGGTACTGGGCATTTGGAGTCTCAGTGGCGGTCTATCTCAAGAACCGCACTGCGATGCCATCAGTAGTTGGCAAGATTCCGTAGGAGGCCTGGCATGGGAGTAAGCCATGGTTGCAGCATCTCTGTGTGTTCGGATGCTTGGCTTTCGTCCACGTTCCGAAAGAGAAACGAAAGAAGCTCGATAACAGAGACACTCCTAGCATATTCGTTGGGTACGGCATATCGACCAGGCAGTACTTTGTATACAATCCATTGGCCAAGATGCTTCACCGCTCCTGAGATGTGGTATTCAGAGAAGGGAAGCGGTACACAGCACCGAATGCTGCAGATGAAGCGATCTTGAACAAGCACTTCTACAGAGATGTCATTAAGAAACCCACACCCAAACCCACACCCATTGAGAGGTAACCAACCGAACGTCAAACGGAGGAGTCGTTGGACGACGATCCTGCTCAGCGGCCTCCGAAGCCAAAGACAAAGAAGTCACGAGAATTGGCTGGCCTTGTGACGTAACTTGGAGATGCATGGAAGCCGCCGGCCGAACTTAGTAGCCATAACCGCTCTGGGAAAGATACGTTGGCAGAGTCTGCACAATTGGGTCTTGAAGATGAGCAATTTGAGCATATGATTCCCATCTACGCTGCAGCTGCATTCTCCGACGATCTTGATGATGGCATAGATGATCCAATGTCGTACCAAGCAACAACCGAGTCTCAGCTCCCCGACAAATGGGATACAGCGATGAAAGAACAGCTAGATGCAATTGGTCAGCATCAAGTCTTTGGAGATTCATTGGAGCTTCCGGAATGCAGAAAGGCTTTGCCAAGCCACTGGGTATACAAGATCAAGCGCAATGGAGCAGGCAATGTGCAGCTGTTCAAGGCCAGGCTAGTCTGTGGAGGAAATCACCAAATCGAAGGCATCAACTACCAGGCTACATATGCACCGACTGCTCACTCGGACCATGTCAGATTGGCACTCGCCATCGCTGCCAAGTACGATCTCGGGATCCATCAAATGGACGTCTGCACGGCTTTCTTGGGAGTCTACTTGGAAGAAGAGAGCTATATGCACCCACCTCAGGGATACTTTCGTTTGCTCCAGAACAGGAGCCGATACAACGATCCAAGATTATCAAAGGCTTCGCGGAAGATGGTACTCCACTTGAGAAAGTCTCTTCATGGCCTGAAACAGTCTTCACACGTTTGGTATGGCACTTTTAGAGACTTCGTGATATGGATTGGGTTCGTGGTATTATGTGTCGACGGACGACTGTTCGCGCTCCATAATACAGATCATGACATTATTGCCGTGGTGGTTCTGTACGTCGATGATCTCCTCATCATTCCTAACGAGGGCTTGATTGGGCAGATCTAGAATCAGATGAAGAAGAGGTTCCGGATGCATGATCTCGGAAGTGTTTCCTTCCATCTCGGCATGAACATTGAACGTAATCGGGAGCATCACACGATCGACATCCATCAGCACAGCTACATTCGGACGATCTTGGCGAAGTTCAGAATGGACGAGTCGAGGCCAGTTGCCACCCCGATGGCAATGAAGATTCATGAATGGAAGCCCGACGAAGAAGCCTGCAATCCAATCATATACCAATCGATGGTCGGAAGCCTCATGTACGCGATGACCTCCACTCGGCCCGATATCGCATATGCCATCGGAGCTGTCAGCCGGTACAATCACGCCCCAAGCAATGAGCATATGATAGCTCTCAAGCGCGTTTTTCGGTACCTCAACGGCACGAAGGACTGGCGACTGTGTTTCGGAGGAGCACTCGGAGGAGCACTCGGAGGAGAAGCAGAAGGTACACTTAGATGTTATTTTGATTCGGACTATGCTGGATGCCCGGATGACTATAAGTCGACAAGTGGACTGGTCATCACCTTCGGAGGAGTGGTCGACTGGCGATCTAGAAAACAGATGTCGACTGCCCAGTCCACGACCGATGCCGAATACTACGCCTTTGGAGTAGGCTGCACGAGACTCACACAGATCTCGCATCTCTTGAACGAGCTCGGCATCGCAACTATCCCCCACATGTTCTCCGATTCACATTCAGTGATCGCGAGCATCAAGAACAGAATCTACCGTGGAACTGCAGTTGCACACATCGCGACCAAGTTCTATCTTGCTGCAGATATGGCTAGAGATGGAGAGATCGACTTGAGCTACGTACTGATTGCTGAGATGCTCGCCGAATGCTTCACAACGCCACTGATGAAGCCTGCCTTCTTGAAGCAGTGTGCTGTGATGGGAATGATCGGAAATGGACTCGGAATTGGACTCGGGATTGGTCACGGAAATGGTATCAGAATGGGAACTGGAAATGGCATCAGGAATGCTGTCGGATAGTAAATTGATTGGGCACATTTGTTTCGAGGGGATCCATGTAGTTTGATTGGCTCCTAATCCCCTGTGTTTACTGTTTTTTGATTGAAACAGACGTGATAGCCGTCCTTGAGGAGTGTTGAGCTGATTGGAAATACAGATATCACTATGTCAAGGACTATGATGTGACTTGCCTCTTTTGTAGTTAGCACCATTAGTCATCGATCGACCTTATGTCAATGCGACATGTCTTGTTACATGATAAAATAGTCACCTTCGCATACGCCCGCAGACACTTGACTACTGGAGCACACGCCAACATACAACATCTCCCATTTCAGGCGCACCTCAATTTTGAACTGTTACGCATTGCTGAGTCTGAGGGTCTTTGAATCTACAGTGAGTTGAACCCAGACGATTGGTGGTACGATACACAGGATCGACATCCTGCAGTAGCGACGATTGTGCCAGTCATCTCTGCATCCGTTAAGACTCATTTGACCAATTTTTCAGGTGATTACCCTGCCTGGCCGCTGTATCTCACAATTGGTTACATTTGAAAAGAAATCCGCTGTATATCTAAAAAACGTGCCTGGATTGGTGTCAGGCTAATTCCATGGCCCCCGGAAGATGCCAAAAACTTTGACGATGAATGTCATTCCGCACTTGGAACTGTGCTGTCTGAACTTAGGCATCTGGACATCACTGGTCCTGGCTTGAAATGGGATTGTGCTGATGGATTCCAGCAACAATGTTACCCCCTTGTGGCCACCTGGGTCGGGGATTATCTGGAACAAGTCATGGTTGCTCAAGTCTCAGATGGCTCATGCCTTATGAGTGAAATTCCTAATGATGCTCCGACATGGTAATCAACTTTTTGACCACTCGATCACCGAAGAGACCAACCTATTTAGTCAGAGCTGCTGGAGGACAATATTATTGATGCTCTGGACACTCCAGGTGTCCACCCAATTCACAACCAGTTCTGGCAATACTCTCTCTGCCATGTCTATTGGCTTTGGTAGCCTGAGAAATTGCATCAGCAGCTCTTGGGTTTAGTTAAAGACTTATCACACTGGCTGCTCGAATACCTCAAAGCTAGAAATGTCAAGGACCAATATGACAATTAATTAACATCGGTGTCACGATATCCCGGCCTCCAGCACTTCACTACACCGTTCGATTCATGAAAAATGCAGCACCTGGCAAGGTAAAGTGATACTTTGAATAATTAGAACACTGGAAGTGAAATGCGTTTTAATTCGTGACTGCTCCAAGGATGATAGGCAAACTGCGGCCGAAACAGCCACTGATGAAATTGTAATAGGGACAGTGCAGGCATTATGTGAAGTCACTATACTTGTTAGCCAACAAAATCACTCGGATCTATCCCTCAAAGCACTAGATGATGCAGTCAATCGATTTTACCAGAAGAAGGGTACTGTTCAAGAATAGAAAATGTCAAAGTCTGCAAAGGCCAAAGTGGATGACCTCTTCGCAAGGGAAACCCACCAGTTACGCGAACAGAAGATTCATAAGATTTGTGCTGCATTGGTGGCTGTTGTGTATGGGGCTGAAAAGACATCCACAGTAAAACATAGACAATTTCAGCTGCGCCTAAACAGAACCCGACAAGTGACAATGACTTGATCAGATGCTGATTGTCAAAAGGCAATTAAGTGATTGGAGCACAAAATGCATTAAGCGACAACTGCTAAACGCAATCATTTCGATAAATTATTCCAATATCATCAGCGACACCTATTGCTGGAAGTCAGGACTAAGGCAACCGGTCCCAGAAGCAAATCCGCCAACGAACTTGCCCTAATGAAACCTCAAAGCGAAGACGAGGCTAATGGGGCGGCAAACATGACCACCGATAAGCAACTGCAAATTCAACTCCGCTTATCCGATGCTGAGGCAGAAGCCACGATCTGGAGCTTGGCTGTTACAGAGCGTATCACTAACCAGCTGGAGCGAGAGATTGATGGCATCACCTCGAATGAATAGAAGCGGTTTCAGAACAAATTCTCCATCCACTTGATCGAAATTGAAGCTTGGTGGGTGCCAATCGGCATTCAGACACTCCGGAAAACCATTCCACAACACTTAATACATTTCGGTTATCCAAAGATGCATCTTGTGAGCGATATATCAGAGTACATCCGGCGAATTGGTTCCAGTGACAATTTCACCATCAATGTTTCTGAACAGCTACATATTGCCCACATAAATAGGCCATATCATGCTAGCAACAAAGTCAATTCCATTCAACAGTTGCTGAAGCACAATTACCAGTGTACTGGTCTTGACTATATGGATGACACACTATCATATCTCGCACTCCAAGGCTGGTACGATATTGACTCGGCAACAGTTTTCAACCTACTGTCCACTACAGATAAACGGTGAAGTACATGCAGAGATCATCTTTTACTTTTCCGAACATTTGAGGACATGCCTTTTATCCGCTCTATATCACAGCGGGTATATTATTTCAGAGAAACACATGTCTGTGGAGTATGCAGAAGTATCAAATTGACCTCGCTGAGGGATGCATCAGAAGATTCCAGATTTCCCACCATTGGACAGCCATTCTGTGCATGAAGTGAGGGTGACAGTGAACACGAAGTTAGTGGACTCATGCTCGGAAATGATCACAATGGACTCCGAGACAGTATATTTATTAAACTCTAGAATGGGCTGTTGTGTCACTGTCAACCATTTCACAAGGCTACTTCTGTTGAGCGTCTGGGACTTAATTGCAAGGTAGAAAATACCAATGCCAACCAAGGAATCATGCCTGAAGCTTACAACATCTGGGTCCAGAATACGCAAAGTGGAGAGAATGACCTCGATAACACCTTCCAACAATGACTGCTTCTTTTCCTGTAATATACTTTTGTTGGACTCCCCTGAATCAGATCAGTCAATTTCAGGATCGCCTGCCAGCCATGAAAGCATTATCAATCGTATCTAAGAGGTGTAAGAAGACTCAACAATGGGTATTACGTCCTCAAGCTCAAGAATACGTGGTGGTGATGCGAACAAAGTACAAAGAACTTCATCGTTGGGCTAATTGTATTGACAAGGTCATCCAGGTTATAAAATAAACGAATAAGTTGCACATTGTACCCGTTGGAGCAATAGTTGGATCGGCACATTTGGTGCGGGAGAATGCCGCATTGGGCGGCTTTGATAGTGTATGGCTGGTAAATGATCATGTTGATTTAGATACCTACTGGACTGTATATTAATTAGATTACAAGGTCTGATTCAGGTGTGTAGCTGTGAGATAGATTATCGAATTGTACTATTCGATATAGACATTATGTATTATCACGCCCGGAGAGTCTGGCTGCAGGTGCACCAGAATTGTCTTGGTGACAACTGTCGTAGTCCTAGCAGCTCCGACATTTTACCAACTATCAGGCATGATTTTATAGCATTCTGAATGCGACTTTATACTCTGTAGAATTCTGGTTTATTCTGTTCCGCTTCTTCAGAAGCATTGAGGAGCACCTCAATGTACTCACAGAGCATCTGAGAAGTACATCATTTTGCATGGATCCTGTTCCGGAGCTTCTGGGAGCTTCTGGAAGGATTGGTGTGGCTGTTCAGAACAGCTGCATCAACCAAATGTGTTTCAGTCACTGGAAGCCTCCAGGAGTGTCAGAGAGGATGTGAACTGTCAACTTAGAAGCATCAATTTCAGGAGAGTATCAGACCGTAGAAGGGCATTCCTGCCGGCTTTGGGAGTACCTGGGAGTGCTGGCGACATGCCTGGGAGCGCCGATGACCAGACTGGGAGTACCTGGGAGCTGCGGCGACAAACCTGGGAGCACCTCGAAGCACAGTAGAGGAGTCTGGGAAAAACAACATCTCCTTTGGGAATGCTCTTAGTGCGCCTGGAAATCATAGCTACTTGTTTTCATTCAACGATTTTTAAAACTCATGTATTCAGTTTGTATTCCCATCTATGTATCTATATAGCTACCAGTCTACACACGGTATATCTGGACTGGCTGCATGCAGTGCCTCACAGCAATTCTTGGTGTGCCTGAAAATGACGATCGAGTGAATTCAGAGATACACTCCGAGGCCGTGATCGAGCGACTTTGGAGATGCCCAAGGAAGTGGTAATGGAGCATATTTGGAGATACACTTGGAGGCCGTGATCAAGTAAACTTAGAGATGCACACCGAGATCGTGATCGAGCGAGTTTGGCGATGCACTTGTGGAGACCATGATCATTCAAACTTGGAGGCCGTAATCCAGCAAGTTTGGAGATCTGCACTTGGAGGCCATGATCATGCAAACTTGCAGGCCGTAATCGAGCGAGTCTAGAGATACACTTGGTGGCTGTGATGAAGGGAGTTTGGGGATGCACTTGGAGGCTGTAATTGAGCGAGTTTGGAGATACACTGTGCGGCTGTGATGGAGCGAGATTGGATGTATACTTGGAGGCGGTCGATAGAGGGCACGCTGGGTGCTGAGACTCAATCCATCAGTTAGTTAATTTTGAACCGTGGGAATGTGATAAGGTGAATTTCCCTTGGAGCTCTCATGGAGAGCTGGCTGTTGGCGGTCGATCGTATAGGGAGGCACGCCAGAAGCTGAAGCTATATTCAGGGGTCGACTCGTAATCATGAGAATGACAGGAAGAGAAACAATCTTGGGTGAATGCTGTACTCGGTGGATGCTGTACTCGGTGTATGCTTGTACTCAGTGTCAACTCATGATTATGGCATGGCGAGATAGAGATGGATCACTCAAATTTGTGTTCTGCGATGATAGTTGAGTTGTGGACGACAAATAGAGAGATGGGGGATGAAGATCTGAACGATGTGGAGGATACGAGCAGATCTGAGAAATCAGCGGTACGACTTGCCTGATTTGGTTGGCAAGACCTCGTATTGGTGTTATGACGTGCTGGATCGGGACTTGTACCTGCCGTATAGGAGATGGTAATTTAACTCGCACATGATATTCTCCTGATTCCCAGTTTCTAATGATGATTTCCCCGATCTCCACTCATCTCTCTCTTTCTCGTCCCCAACTCTACCATCACCAGACAACACGAAGATAAGTCATCCCTCTCTATCTCTCGATGCCATGATCAAGAGTTAACACCGAGTACAGCATACACTAAGTACAGCATACACTAGGTACTGCATACATTGTGTACTGCATCATCCCAAGATCGACTGTCTCCTGCTCCCAGCCAGTCTCATCTCTGGGCAGACTATGTTGTACTCAATTCTCTGCATTCCCACAAATTACGAGTGAACCAATGAATAAAGTGTCAGCTCCCATCGCGCCTTCCTCCCGAACTACCGCCTCCAGATTAACTGCCTCCCAGTTCTACTTTAATCTCGCTCAATCATGGCCTCCGAGTGCATCTCCAAACTCGCTCGATCATGGCCTACAAGTCTGAGTTCACTCGATCTCGGTCTCCAAGTACATCTCCGAACCCGCTCGACCTCGGCCTCCAAGTGTATTTCAGAGTTCACTCGATCCCAGTCTCCAAGCGCATCTGTAAACAACACTCGATTATGGCCTCCAAGTACATCTTTAAGTACCGACAGTGATTGGATGCAGATACAGGGGTAACAGAAAAGGGCAGAGTGACGGTATATATTTGGTAGACCCTGGAGTAGGTAGACATCATCTCATTTCCATCTCATCTTATCATACAATGAAAATACACCTTCTATCTTTCACAACTTTTGGTCTCACTCACTCTTTCTGAGATTTCGTGGATCCTCAACGCCGGGTAGTATCATATCTTCTCACCCGATTCCTACGCTCCTTGAACCAGCACTGCTCGTTCTTATGAATTTCGCTTCGATGTCGCGAGATGTGCAGTGGAGTGTCTGCAGTGGGCTCTCTGCCTTCTAGCTCCATTGTCTCACCACAACGGCCTGCAAGTGGTGCATCCCTAAGTTCTCATGTCCAGGTGCTCCTCCGATTATGCTTGACTACCATCTGTGGCCAGATTGACCGTATGTATATATAGAGAGAGACTTGAATAATGCATACCATAGTATGATGTACCGAATCTTGTGACTATGACAAGAACGGATATGATAAGACGAAATACGTTGTGGCTATTTAAGAACCACTGCTGTGACAGTACGGCACCCAGTCTCCCACAGATCTGCGCAGAGGTTTCAGAAGCTCCAAAATTTATCTATCGTATAAGTCAAATCTCGTAGCATTCTGAATGCACCTCCATAAATGCAGGCGCTTTCAGGAGCACCTTAAAATGCTCTTGCAGAGTCTGAGAGCACCTTGCTTAGCTTCAGGGTGGTCTGGGAGCATCTAGAAGTACTTTCATGCACTGGTGAGATCGCCCGGAGTGTCTAGGAGGATTGCGTGTGGCTTCTGGACCGATTTACATTTTGATGATGTGAGTTGTCGGGTTATGACTTCGGAATGATTTTACATTTTGCTGAAGAGTACATGGCGAGTACTGCAGGTTTATATATATTTTCTAACACAATCACGGTTCAACAGGACTGTGTGTCACCTTTGGAGCAGCAGTTGACTTGAAGCCAACACAGTTCAAGCCGACAGCACAATCGACTACTTAGTGTAGGAATATGCCCATGATTGATGCCTGCAATGGCATGAACGAGAGAATGGTCATTTGGGAGGAGCTCAGGGCGCGGCATGGTTTGGCTTCTGTCTTCTGTCTTCTGCCTTCAATCATGTTTTCTGTCTGTTTTTCAATGGCTTAGTGTTTGACGGACGTGATAATGCCCTGGAGGAGTGTTAGACCCAGTCTTAGGAGAGTACGTCATCAGGTGAATGTGGGTTAGGGCTGGTGGCTACTATATAGGCTACGTGTCATCATAGACATAGACTCAATCACTCAATCGTCTCAACAGGTTTGTCACAACACAGTTTTGTGTTGATTGGGTATATGGATATTACTATGCCAAGGACTATAAAGAAACTTGGGTGTTTTGTAGATAGTGCCATTAGTCATCAATCGACCTTATGTCAATGAGACCTGTCTTATTGCACAACACAATGAACACACCTTCCCATACGCACACACACACTCGAATACTGTTGAGTACGGCACCTTCCAACCACATGCGTCTAAAGCTGAGATGAATTATTGCATTATAGTAACATCATTCTTCTTTGGCTTTGTGCCCTCTCCAATTGACTGGAGTTTATGAGACTGATTAACAAACATCTATGAATTGTCGGCAATCTTCTATTTGTTAAATTGATGTCAATCAACGTCACAGACTGAATTTGCAATAGTTAATGTAATTGACTTTATGTCAGAGAGTTAATGCTGGATACTCAATGTCAGAGTCAGAATTTCTAACCAGTTGATGAATTATGGCTTTAGCTCGAATCTTAGCATACAATTGGCTTTCTATTTCTGAACAGTTGGTGGGTACGTCCCAGGTAGCTTTCCGTTTGTGGACTGCTTCAATGGCTTCAGTAAATGCAAACCGAATACTCACAGCATCATGTCTAGCATTGTCTTTCCTAGCACTGAGGGCCAGATTTCATCAGTTCAGTTGGAATTGGCAGCAGGCAGTCTCCATCAGAGTGATGTTAGTGCCATTATACTGGTGGCTTGGCCAATATAAGGGTTACTGAGTGGATACGAGGGCCACTTAGTGGATACGAGAGCCACTTAGTGGATACGAGGGTGACTTAGTGGATATGATGAATGTCAAGTTAACATTGATTGAAGTAAGTTAATAGGTGAGGATTGAATATAATATATATCAACCAGTACTATATACACTGTGACCCATGCTCGATGGGATGACCACCCCAACACACATTGTTGTGGTGATGGGAATCTGCAAATCCATCAAGTTGAGGACACTGCGGATAAAAGTAAGCAGAGTTTGAAGATGGAAAATACTACTAAGTTAAGAGGTCCAATAGGTGGGTGCAAAAATAATATTTGTTTTTCAAACAGCATACACAATGAGGTTCGGAACGAAGAGAGGGGTTCTATTGTGTGGAGATGCTGATTGCTGGATGGCCAATGGACCAACTCATACCGTTCCCATTGGGGAGGCTGAATGTGGTGCTTCGATGTGGAAAATCGAATCATACGACATAAGAAAAAACAACACTAGTTACTATCCAATACTCCAAGCCTAAGGATAGTGTGTGATACATCAATGTCATGTGGCTAGGCTAGCCTCTAAGTCTGAACAGGGTAGCCTGAATACACAGTGTTGGAAAACACGATAGGAGCTTCACCACAAACAATTTCCAGGTGGCATTCAATTGCTAACTTTTCACGATCAATAGTGCAGTTCTTGATTTGCATTTCAGGTGGCAGGTTCTGTTCCCAACACCATGGCCTCACTCATCCCCACCATTCAAGACATTTGTGTCTTCACCCAAATAGTTGGAATGTTTCCATGTTAGATGGGTTAGAATATGAACTAGCAGATAACATTCCCCAATTTGACAACAATACACAAAACAAGCTACTTGCCAGGTGAATATTCCCTAACCAGAAGCCCCAATACACGACATGGTACAAGGTCAGTCCTTTGATGATGATGTCTGGGACCCTCACAAGCCATTTGCTATACTCTGACCACAGTGACTTTGTCGTTCTATTTTGGAAATCACTTGGGGTAAAACAGAGCACAATGTGATCCTTCAATGATGATCAATTGTATCTGACAGCAATGTCTAACACCAGACCAGCCCTTTTGGCACATTGTGCATATGGAAGAACTGGACAGACTTAGATTCAAATGTGAGGCAAGCTCTGCAATTTTTACAGAAAAAGCAACTGCATTCTGTGATCACAACCCGATTGCAGTGAAAGCAGATATCCTAGGATAATATCAGTTTAAAGACCATCTCTCATATTCGCCAGTCGAACAAGTGGATTGCAGTGGTATCTGTATAAATGATGAGATGTGGACTGCTGATTGGTGGTGGCAAACTGAAGCAGATTTGTTATATTGTCAGCGATATTGTATCTTGTGGGATCTTCATTATATTTGGGAGACTAAGAGTGTGGGAGAGAGCATGTCAGAGAGATCATGTAAGAGAGAGCATGTTAGAGAGTGTATGTTAGAGAGAGCAGGTGAGAGACAATGCGTCAGAGAGATTGTGTCACAGATGACCTGTCAGAGAGAGTCTGTCAGAGTGAACGTATCAGTAGTATTAGCAACAGTTCAATTTTGGGACCGTTTCTACTATAGCTGTTCGAAGAAAACCCTGAACTGTCCTGTTTGATTCTGGGTTTTGCAAAACAGTTCCCTCATATAAGTCCAGTAATTGTGATTAGAAAATTTAGAGCTTGGTATATGAAATCTACCGCTTTGGATGGCGCATCTTTTGGTGGCCTCCAATATTCGATATCTTTAAAACAGAGCCGGTGGCGGTGAAAAAAAAACCAATTTTCGTTTGAAGATGATGTTGTTGTGCCACCACTTGCTCCGTTTTGACTATATCAAACATCAGAGACCCCCACAAGATACGCCATGCAACGCTGCATATTTCACATATGAACCTCAAAATAGTCTGAGTAATATTGATGGAGATAATCGAGCAGTTCACTTAAAACATCATAGATTGTTGATCTGTTAAGGCTGTTGCCACATAGACCTTTAAAACTGGCCAGTTCCAAATATGGAAACTCTGTGAACACTATGTATCAGGAAGACCCTGTCAGAGAGAACTTGTCAGAGACAATCTGGCAAAGACAACCTGTCAGAGAGAACCTGTCAGAGAGACCATGTCAGAAAGAATGTGTTAGATAGAAAGTGTCAGAGAGATAGTGTTACCAACTGGTCCGGGTACCCTGCTAGCGGTCAAGATTTGAACCGCTGAAACGCATCGATTCGGTTTCAGACCCGTCTAAAACCCCAACCCACTGACTCTTGGTGTGCCAAATCCGGACAGCGACCCATCAACCCACGAGTTTCACCAAGTTTGGCTTGACCGGTTATTTCGAACCTCAAGTTTTGCATTTCGGATTCCACATTTATGGTGGCATTCACATATGCTACTGGTAATTGTAAAGTATTGATGTTGGTACATCACAGATTATTTTCAACGTATTGGCCGCCTTCGTGATCAAAAGTAACAAACACATTCGCCCTATCAGAATCTGAAAATGAGTGTCAACAGAGCATCAATGATTGTTGGTTGTGTATCTTGGGTAATCTGGAGGGCGGCAGGTTACACACAGCTATGTATAATGTATTGGCCACCTTAATAACAAAAAGAGACAGCGAAACGCTCCCTACCCCATGTTCAAAATGAGTGTCAACCAAGCGTCAACGATTATTCGTCTTGCATCTTCGGGATTATGAGTGGTGCTTGATTACAAGCATCCGTAAAGAAGAATATGGCAGCCTGTATTGGCTGATATGTAAAGGACATTCCCGCCACATCCTCCAGGACAGTAACAACTTATTTCATGTACGGAGCTACCACTAAGTAATCTTGATCCCTTTACTGTATAAAATCAGTGAAAACGATGTATATAGACTATCACGGCCACATCGCGCTGTGATTATCCATAATGGAAGGCCAACAATCATTGATTCTCTGTTGATGTACATTTTCAAGATGGGGCAGGGAACATTTCAATTTCTCTATTACCTATAAAGGCAGCCAATACTATATTTATGACTGTTTGCAACCTGTCGCACACCATATTACCCAAGATACAGCATCAACAATCATTGACACTCCATTGACATTCATTTTCACGATGGGGCAACGAGGGTATCGCAGTCAGTTTTGCAGATAATGTTGGCCAATGATACCATTATGACTGCCTGTAACCTATCGGTGGTGTGAATACCCAGAACGCATGGCCAATAAAGATTGAAGCTCTGTTGATGCTCATATTCAAGATGAGGTAGTTAGTGTGTCGCTATCATTTTTGCCAATAAAAACAGCCTATACTTCGATTATGTATAATCCCAACAAAATCAATTTTCAATTACCAGACTGACACGACCTAAAATTAATGACGCTGCGTTGACGCTCATTTTGCCATGGGTGAACCCACAATATGCAATCATTTGATTTGGCATAGTCCATCATTCACATCATTTGGGCAGCCTTTGTAGCATTTTCGTTTACTTTCTTCTTGATCACTACATTGTTCTGTAATAATACATATAAGTATATCCTGTAAAATATACATTATGTTTTACGGTGTCCAGTGTCCTGAATCTCTCTGTTGAGCTAAAACTCACTACCTCTCACTTAGACTAATTGACATGTAAACAAGAAATAAAGTGCATGCGGCCCGCCATGCTCTACCATAAACCTGCCCATGTGACGACTGCACTCAAATTGGTCTGCACACTCCTCCAGGGCGGTATCACGATCATATGTGCTAAACTCTAAACAAAATGAAGATAGGGCTGTGCCTCAAACTCCTCCCAAACGACACCAAGCCCAGACTTCCTCCCAAACAATCTACTGTGCCTGGAGCTACTCCAAAGCAGTTAACCATGTCTGGAGCTCCTATCCTCTCACTTGATATCTTTTTCCTGCAATCTTCATGTCCAGCCGCAATAACCCTCCAAATGGGTGTGCTATGCCCAGACGATTTCCTCGACCTCGACCATTATACTCTGCTGGCGCTGTGTCGTATATGTTGATTCCATAGCCATTGGATGGGACAATCTGTAGTCTTTGATCTATAAGCTGCGATTTTGATAGTAAGCTGGGTGCTCCTTTGACATGCAAGACATTTTTCACAACAACCTCACATTTTTGGCCTCCTGGCAATCGAAGTCTCAGTCATACATCTCCATGTCCGATGGCCTTGTCTGCTACTCTTCCAACTAAATCCCCCATGTGTCACTCATCTTTCTTGGTATACTCAGTGCACCATTCAAACTTTCACCGATCTCCCCAAATGTGAAAAGTGGTGGCGCAATCCAAGTACCAGGCCTTCGTCTGAGGGGATCAGACAGTCAGTGTGATTCAATAGTTCTCAATTGATGTCGTCGTTTTCGCTGCGGCTGCAGCTGTGGCAGTCTCTGTTTGTACTGAGCTCTCCACTTGTACAGTGCTTGGACAATACCGTGCAATGTGCCCCACCATATGGCATCTGCAGCACTCCTGAGTATGCCTGGGGCGATGCTTTTCACTCTCCGAACTACTACCGTCGCTCTCACTGCCACTACCACGCAACTTCTGGGACATCTGAGAATGCTGTGAATTCCACTTCTCATTTTGGTCGCCAACTTTAAGAACATGGCTACCACTGCTGACTTGTCGTCCTTCTGTAATCACGCTTCGTGGACATTCATCTTCACAATAACCTTCTCTGGTGTGTTAGCCATGGTGTCAATCTTGTTGTAAATCAAGTGGATGAAAATCATCGAATTATCATCCTTCAGTACAAACTTCATCAGGTCACAGGTGTGCTCACTCTTCGGCATTGTACCACTTGCAGTTGAATTGTCGGTATCTGCACAAGGAGTGAAGATATTCACACAACTCTGAATCTTCGATGTTTACTCTTGCATATTCTCGCAATTGCTCAACTTTACCGCTGACATCTCGTTGCGCAACACCCACACTTTGAGCTTGACCATTGACTTGAAGTCCTCCTTCAGCTAATTCCACAGCACCTTCACATCTTTCTGAACGCTATACTGCTGCTGCAATGAGCTCTCCATCGCGAGGAGAATGGTCGACTGTGCGATTCCGTATTGCTTCTTCCATCATTTGAGCTCTATTGGGTCTGCTGGTGCTTTCTCTGTACTATCGACAATGCCGAGAACCTGCTTCTGCTGCAAGAGTATTTCACCTTCCAAACTCCAGCTCTTGTAGTCTGTACCATCAAACTTCTTAATTGAAATTGCTGTCGATTCAGCCATTTTGTCATCCTTACATGTGTCAAGTCTGTCAGTCAGAACTGCTCCGAGACCCTGTCAATGATACTGCAATTCGAGTCCAGTTCGTTATATCAGCGAAGTGCCCGGGCTCATAACCTGTTATATGGTGTCCAGCATCCTGAGTCTCTCAATTGACCTAAAACTCATTGACTCTCGCTAAGTCTAATAGACACGTACACAAGAACCACAGTGAGTGCGGCTCCGCCGCGCTCAACTCTAAACCAGCCCATGAAATGACCGCACTCAAATCTGTCCCCACACTTTACAGTGTCCTCTAATCGTAGGTAATAATAATATCCAATATACTGTGCCTTTCGATCAATGCTCGTCAACACTTGCGGTTTCACTCATTAGGCCACTCTGGTCTTCACAATGAATGTCAGCTGCATTATCACACAGCAGACACCGTACTAACCAGTGGATGTTCCTTCAACAGTCAGCATATCTGGATCAATATCTGTATGGTGCTGGCCATCCTGGGCAGATGTATTAAGAATGAAAAATTCAGCACAGGGAAAAGATGTATGTGAATAGGCATATCCGACTGGCAAATTGATGATTTGGGAATGTTAAGTGCCTGAATTGTTAATGATTGGGGCGGGTAGCATTCCGCCCAGAGGTGGCATCGGCCCAGGGGTCTGCTGTCTTTGTCTGTCAGGTTGAGGTGCACCTGTTCCTTTGCATATCCAGCATGTCTGCGCATTCTTTGCAGCGCCATTTCGGCAAGGAAGGCATGCAGCCATGTGGTTTTGACGAAATATAGCCTGGTGTCTCTCTATCTCAGCCTGCACCTTTGTATGACCCGGAAACTCAACAACCCGCTAATTCTCTTTTCGGACCTCAGACCAAGGTTTCTTCAGCAGGTATTGGGTTTGTTGTATTGTGGCCCCAGAAAAGCCTCAGTTGGCCCTTTTCACCATATTCAAGGCCAGGCGCATGTTCGACTGTTCTAGCTGTAGCTGTCCTCCTTGCCTTGCCATAGTAGCAGACATGTTGAAAACCTAGAAGAAATTAGTTGCTGCTTGTAACACTGAGATTCGGCGATTACATCAACCATATATGCTTCCATAGTGTCCTCTAGGATGCTTAAAGACTGTTTCATCTACTCACGGGGTTGCTAATGAGGAAATTAGTGTGCCAAAATCCCAGAGCTGACAACATCACGATGTTTGATATCCCGCACTGTGCCGACAATTGCCTTCAACGACTATAGAGGTTTCCTGTTACAGGTAGCGAATAATTGGCCACATAGCTCTCTAAATACACCCGCTGTACTTTATATGGTTAGTTGACGGCCATTTACAATGATATCGATATAGTGACATCCAACTGTATGCTGCTGCTTATTGGTGTTGCTTCCAGTCTTACAGACGATTTTTCAATTTGCATCCTGGGTAATATTTTGGAAGCTGCATTGGTCGTGTCGCAGTGGACTAACTGGTGTCTGTATTCTTGCTGTGTGTGAATGAGTGACGAATTTGATGTAGCACCCACCAGTCAGCTTGATTTGGATCCGCTCTCACCAGGCTGGGGTGGTTGTGTATTCATGATTTCGAAGGGTGGAATAGAAGAGGACGATGATAATGAAACGAAGTGGGAAGTTCTACGGACTATGTAGTTCGCTTTATGTCAGAATGGAATATGTATCAGCCAAGATGTCCCTTATATTCAGGATGAATTCTCCTACATATGGCTGCGAGTTGCAGGGGTTTCGCACCGCCCTGCAATGTGCAATAAGTAGGTCCGATGTTGTTTGTTTGTTAGGAGGGATATTTTGTGGTGTACGATTGCTGCAATCGAATGATTGTCGGACATACATAGGACATTGTACAACGGAAAGGTTGTCTGCTGATGTTTGTCTCAAATAATCCCCGGGATATTACATGACACTAACACTAGCAATCAAGTCATGTTGTATGGTTCGCTTAACTATTTCCATTTTAGTGACCGTCAAAGGGGAGATTTTTCTTTATTCAAGAAGAGTAAATGTACCAACCTTGACATAAAAGACGCAGCTTGCCTCCATATTTTCCATATCTTGCAACATTCGACATCTCCCCAAGCAACAAAGTCAACGCAAACAACAATGGCTGATGGTCTGAAAATATACTTTTCGCCACTTCCAGCAGCCGAATATGGCAAATCAACAAAGCGGTCCACCTAACAATGTCATCACGGAAATGATGGCAAGAGCAGTTTGGCAGCAGGAAGAGTCAGAGCCCTTAGGGCATTGTGCATCCTGCACTTGAAATAGATGCTTGTGCCTGCAAAACAACCAGACACGTACTTCTTAAGCAATGAAGGAACAGCAGAATGGATCGAGAATTGTGTTGAGAGAGAGACCGCTTGGGCAAGACACCGAGTTCAAGATGTAGAGTCAGAAATTCAGCAAGAGTAGGATGATACAAGGAAAGTTGAAAATGCCCGATTGACGAAGAGAGAGCAAGAAAAAACTTTTCCGGAGATGATAATTGCTATCAGAGAGTGTCTGAGTGATCTTGTAAGTTCCGACGATGGGGAGGATTGGGATGATGAGGATGATGAAGAGATAGAGCAGGTCCAGCAGAGCGAAGATGACGAACCTGGCTGGGAGATGGGCACAATCACCAAATCGGTGCAGCAGCGCTTGGAGAGGTCTCTGTAGAAGCAGATGAAGCTCCACAAATTGACACAACCAGGATGGGAGGCCGCAGCCGAATACTTCCATGACGGAAATCGGAAGTACGGCACATCTGAATTGTGGGTTCTTGCAGTCATTCAACCGCAATTGGATGATAATGCAGCGGCCCCTGCACTGACATCCCATCGAGAGTTTATGGAGTGTCTTGACATTATCACCGGAATATTATAAATGCCACAAGGGACATCTTTACCAGTAAGTTGTCATATTAGGCTAAGTTCTGGAAAACCACAGTCGAATGTGACTATATCCGGTCTGGTGTCCGTGGCGGCACCTGATTCATCACTAATCCAGATTAAGAAGCCTGTTGAACATGTAAGACTTTACACCCAGATATAGCCTCCCCAGCTAATCACCATATATACATCAGATTCAGATGAAGAGATGGTGACGGCTTCTGTATCTGCAAACCAATAGAGAGGAAAAGTGGTATTGCTGAAGTCATATCTCAGTGAATATAAATTTGAGTACCAGTTGTACTACCCGTCAGCTTTTTCTTGATTTCAGTAACCAAAGTGTGAGACATGATAATTATTCTGTACATGTGCAAGGGTCGAACTCACCATGCTAAGGTTCTAGAAACCAACCCAGGCTGTAGGATGGCCAACACATTCCATTTTTCTTTGCTGGTAACTGTTAAGTGCGAAAACAACAGCTAAATTTGTGACAAAATATACAAACAACATTTAAGTGAGTGATGTCATATGAGTCATAGGAGGAGCGGTCTGTGCCCAATACAAATCTGTCCAAATGACTACAGTTATACTGGATTCCTCCATATATCCAACTCGATAACTCTCCACACAGACCTGGTGCACACCCTGGAGATATTTGACATTGCTTGTGGTATGTCATGGAAATGGAGGAGAAGGAGCTGCATGAGAATAGGGGAAGAAATCAAGCTATATTTTCCAAAAACTAGTGAAACTGATCTAGATGCTTTAAATTGCAGGCTGAAAGCACAGGAATGCGAAAGGGCCACATTATTTCTCACTTGGATAACGTGGATAGAGGTTGATCCGAAATTGAGTGGTAACGACCCTCCCGGATGCAAATAACAATACTCAGAAAGCCAATATTGGATGTCAGTAATGAGTATACGATTTCTTGTATGCAATGATGGACTTATGAAGCCTATTTTGATGTGATTAATGTGAGCGTCAACAGCACATCAAGGATTTTAAGTCTTACACACTGCGCAATCAAAGGGCTGCATTGTCACACCATTAATATATTGGTCAGCATTATAGTGAAAAAGGCAAATGAGAAGCTCATTACCTCATCCTAAAAATGAACATCTATGGAGCATCACTGATTGTTGGCCTTGCATCTTGGAATATCCAAAGGACTTGGTGGCGACATTAACACATAATTGAACTATCAGCCACCTTTCTAGGCGAAATTTTTGCGCCAACATTGCTACTATGTCTTAAAAATGAGCATCAACGGAGCGTTAATCACAATTGGCCTTGCATCTTGGACAATCCAAGGGCTGTGTCGCGACCTGAACCCATAATGGAACTATCGGCCGCCTTTCTAGGCAACAATAGTTACGACTACATCACTGCTAGGTCCTGAATATGAACATCAACGGAGCATCACCAAGTGCAGGCATTGTAATTTGGATAATCAGGGGGCTGTGCGATGACATTATTCTATCATTGAGCTATGGGCCACCTTTCAAAGCAAAAATGCAATCTATGACATCGCAAGAATGTTTGAAAAATGAGTGTCAATGGAGCATTGAAAATTTTTGGCCTTGCATCATCGAGAATCTAGGGGCTGCGCGACCACATATATTCATAATCACACTATGGACCACCTTTCTAGACAAAAATGGTTGTAACAACATCATAACTATGTGCTAAATTGAGCGTCCACTGAGTGTCAATGGAGTGTCAATGATTTTTGATCATGCATCTTGGATATTCTAAGGGCAATGGAATGCAGCTAACCCACATTCAACCTATTGGCAGCCTTTATTAGCAAAAATACAAGTGACGATGTCGCATCCACCTCCTTCATTTGAACTCCCACCGAGTATCAACAATTCTTGTGGAGGCTCGGCAATGTATATCACAATATAGTAAATTGCACTGTTCCTAAATTGTGTTTTACGCTGGCAGTCTTTTCAATATGTCCTTGTATACCACTTCAAATATTTGCATGCAATGTCTCACAGATCTGATTGCATTGCTTGTAGCTGTACAGTCAATATTTAAGAACCTGTACTCTGCTGTACAATAACTTGACTGTTGGCAGTTGCTCAAGCCGGATTACATAGCTTTCTTATTCCTACCGCCATGTCGGATTCAACATCCTTAAATACCTCACAGCTAGAGGTTATGATCTCATCCAAAAATAAACGAGTCAATATTCCTGATTTAACACACCTTACCGTACAAATCCTCTTTAACGCTTTGTGCGCTTCAATGAATGTTGGCTTACAACATCCTGTTGCTTGGAATGATTCTTGACATGCATCTTCATGACGATTTTATTTGCACTGCAGAATTGAGTAGACCGGCAGCCCTGGAATAATGTATATCATTTGTTATCAAGTTCTTCGCCATCCATCAGAACACGGGACCAGCTGAATGGGGAAACACTTACTGGTCAAAGCTCACATTGCAAATTTAAACAAATTAACCGAGTCGGAAATTACTGAATTGGCTAGTTTGACAGTCACTGAGACAGCTTTCACCAGTCTGAAGAGACAAGGAAGTCGAGGAAGTACAATAGTAAGTGTGCAGAGGATATTTATATTTGACATCCAGGTTAATCCATATTGACCGAAATGACAGCAAAAACACTCCGAACTGGCAGCTAAGGCCTTTGAAACTTCCGAATTTCACCAAGACACATAGAATCGCTACCTCATGTTAGGATTTGTTTTTACTTATATTCCATGGAACGCTAAATCCAATCTCGAGCTACGATGGTCATATACAGGATTTGACGGAAGAACACCAAAGAACGAAATCGCTATATAGTCAGTCCTCGCTTACTATATTGATCATAATTGAACATTGCGTGGAGTACAACACGCTTTCGATAAGGTTGATCACCGATTCTTTTCTGATTACAAAACCTAATTATGGATGATCGGTCAACGGCCAACACAATGAACCAAGGCTAGTAACACATTTGATGAATGTACTTGATCATTTTTAGCTTACCAACGGCCGTGTGTTTGGAATGACGATAGATAATGCTCCCTCAAATTACTAGAGCACACATGAGCTGCGATCATTACTTGAGGCCTCAGGAATCGAGTGGCCTGCATTCAGGAACCCCATACCATGCATGGCACACATCATACGGCATGCTTTAGGTGCATTTATGAGCAGTCTGGGTGTAAACGGCCACACTAAGTCTTGGGAAGCCCATGAGTGCAATCATCAATTTGGAGAAAATGGAAGCATACAGATTGGAAAGAGTCAAAGACTTCGAAAAGAGGGCAATGCTAGAAACAATAATGTGTTGGCCATGAGACCCGGTTTAGCAAAAATGATTGAGAGTGTATGGATCTGAAGATATTTTGAATGTTCTGAAACTGACTTTATTAGAGTGGAAAGTGCTTGAGGTATTGATTACGCTGACACCTCGTCGTCGAATTGAATTCATTGACTGCCAAAAAGAAAATGTGTGCATCGCGGTATTACCTACTATGGATGTGAAGACACATTGGAACTCAACACTGGAGTTGCTGCAGTGAGTCTACCAATTTCAAGAATTCACCTGCCAGTGGCTCTAAAATCCAAAATACAGTGATTACCAGCCACTATTCACAACACTGGATGAATGGACCATTGTCAAGTACGTCGTTGAAGTTTTGAGGCCATTCCAATATTGGACCCTGTGGATGTTGAAGAGGCAATCAGTGACATTGCATCACATTATCACAGTCTACAATGACATTTTCGATCATATGGATGGCGTTATGCGAGCTTTCACTAATTTGGAGATTCAATGGGAAGCAGGACTTGTTCTTCGCCGTGAACTTAGCTCAACAGTAGCTGTCCAGATATTGTCTTGAAGTGACTCCAATGACAGGTGTACTTTTTATTTCTGCACATAGCCTTGATCCTTTCCTGAAGTTGCGATAGTTTTGGAAGTGGGACAAGGGAATGGAAAGTAATCCTGAGGACAAGACATCCTATACTACCCAATAAAAGGAGGCTTTTCTGAAGTATGTGGAGAATGAATACTGTGCCAAACGTCGATGTGTGCCGGTCAATTAACGCGAGAAAGTACTGAGCAGTGATCTCGTCCTCTCCACAATGGCTTCAGTATCTGGGCAAATATCCTTTGATCCATATGATTTATCCAGCTACGATGAAAAATAATTACCACCGAGCAATGTTGCTGATACAACACCCGGACGAAGCGATTGCGCAGCACAGTTATTGGCTGCTACAAGGCGCTGTTTGAATTGTCCATCCGAATCACCAAGAAACTGGGGGCAAGTTAGGCCAAACTATGAGGAATACCACTCCGACCACATGAGGATTAGCTGTACATTGTGGTTACCAGATATCACCGACTGGTGGCACCAGCAAGAGGAAACACACTTGAAGTAGGCGGATCTCTTGAATGTGGCTCACAACATATTGTCTATTTTACCACATGGCATTGGAGAGGAGGTCAGTTTTCCCCTTGTGCGATATGTTATTAGCTGCGGACAGTCCAAAACCACAGGCGAGATGCTTCAGGAAAAAGTTGTAGTAAGTTACTGTGTTCCAGCCAACAATGGAATATTCCCTAGAGATTCCACAGTATTGGACACCGCAGAGAGCAAGAATGACTTGGAATTGATGAATTAGGTGGAGGAAACAACATTGTACAGAATGGCCATGGTCCATGACTTTTTGGAGATGTGGCAGGGCAGCCAAAACGTACGTGCTACATAGAAGGAATCTCGCTCTTGAAACAAGCAACTGACTGCAGTAGGATACATTTCAGACAGTGAAGAGATCGTCAAAGCATCTTGGTTACACTTCCAACCTGATGGTGTGGCTGCATTTAAATTGTCACAAAGATCATCTTTGCCACTAGCTTTCTCTGCAAAAATCCTCCCTGGAGGACGAATTCAAATATCAAATGTCCGCCAAATTCGAAGACTCAACTGTTATTCAGTTGAAAGTGATGAGCCTAGCACACCTGAGAACATTTCGGACACCGAACATCGGCTAAACTGGACTGGCAACTGGGATAATCCAAATGACAGCAAAGATGTTTGTGTAGTAGATGTTGAATCTGGAATAGAGCAAGGCAATGGCATCGAGGCTCCAGGATGTCCAGACCAGTGGGATGTGAGTGCCGTGCCAAATTTCCCTGATTGATTCGGCCATTACGAAATTCACAGGGACAGGCTTAAAAGGCATTGCTGACGGTTAATGCAATAGAAATGAGGAGGAATAAGGGAGTGAAGAAAAAGTAGGACAGAATGCATCAATATTTCACCTGCTTCTTTATGTAGCTTGACCGAGAGTTTCAGTTAGAGATATATTATCGGCAAGTGGTGAGCAGTAGCTTGTGCATATTGGTTGATAAACAGATGTACAGCAGGCACTATGAATTTTTTGGCAATATATATAAATTTTAGTCAAGTAAGAGCGAACTGTGCAAGAATGGTACTGTGGTCGGCTTTGCCAACAGGCAGAGTCTCAATCTGTCAGAAAGGAAGCTAACAGGTTCAAATCTTGTTGAAAACAATTATTGATGGCAGCAGATATTCAATAGACAATAAATCAAACTGAGCGTCAACGGACCATCAACGATTTGTGGTCTTTTAACTACTATAATTAAACAGCGAGTCGGTCGCTGTTATGCATAACCGATATATTGGCAGCTTTTATTGGGAAAAGAGACAGCAACATGGTCACTGCCGGATTCTGATAATGAGCGTCAATGAAGCGTCAATGATTTTAAGCTTTGCATCTTCAGTCACTAATGTTCCGATTGGCTGCAGACATCCATTCATGAGATATTGGTAGCTTTTACTGGCAAATACAGCAGCGACATGCTCCCTGCCACATCCTGAAAATGAGCGTCAATCGAGTATCCACAGTTTTAGGTCATGCATAATTTGTAATCAAGTCATTGCACAGATCTTCACGTACATAACCGAATCCTTGACCACTTTGAGAGGCAAAATACAATATATCCATGGTAAAACACGGATTCCAAATTGGTCGATGTTGCATAATGGAAAATATCCAAAGAAGTATTATTGGTTGTTGAAAATGTGATTTTAATAAGATACTATTTTCAAACTGCAAAAACATAAGCCTCAAATGAATCTATGGATGGTGCTGCAGGGCGACCCACTAACATCCCGCCCAGTTCGGACGGGTTGAAAGTATGCCATTGAACTGTACCGAAGTTGATGGTTTTGGTTCATTGACAACCCAGACAGCCAATTTGACAATGGTTCAGTTGGGATGCAGACTCAGACCCAAAGTGAATGTCCGGAACCGTTGCTAACACAACAGTGAGAACATGTCAGAGACAATGTGTCAGAGAGAATGTCTCAGAGAGAACGTGTCAGAGAGAACATGTCAGAGAGATTGTGTCCAAGAGATTGGGTCAAAGACAGTGTGTCACAGACAACGTGTTTGAGAGAACAGGTTAGAGAGACTGTGTGAGAGAGAATGTGTCAGTGAGATGGTATTCAAGAGATCATGTCAGAGAGAACATGTCAGAGAGTGAATCAGGAAGTGTGTCAAAGAGTCTGTCTGAAAGCATGTCAGAGAGTGTGTTGGAGAGCATCAGATTCATATTGTCAGACAGAGCATTTTGGAAGGTATGTCAAAATTGCATGACAGAGTTTCATTATGTCAGAGTGGATAGCATAACAAGTGTGTCAGCTGCAGTGTTGACTAGATTTCTCTTGACATTAGAAACTCATTAGTTATTACTAACACAACCTAGTACTGTTCGCAAGATGGATTAATAGTTCTCCCTGCTGTACTCAGCAGTGACGAAACTATGCACTAAACACTGTGCAGCAATTAAACTGCAGGGCTGGTATATATTAGTATCAATAAAAAATTTCGTGAGAAGAGATTATCCATAAGGATGGTCAGATTAATACTCAGTGGTCATTCAGTGAAATGTTTGAAGTGACCAATAACACAGACAACTATATTCACCAATCATAAATCTATTGCAACAATACTGTGTTCTCTGGAGGAGCAGTCAAATGCAGAATAGTTATTCAGTATGCAGATGGTAACACCCACGATGCATTTCCCCTGATTGCATCATTTCTTCTACACTATCCAGAGCAGTGATCTACAATAATAATGAACAATTGTTGGTTCCCTCGATGTGAACTATATCTGCATATCAATCCTAACTCCACCTTCAAATCTTGGTGCAACTCTCCCAATCAATTGGATAATTGGTCAACAATGCCTGTTGAGGAAGTGGGACTGGGGAAGTTTACAGACTGTCCAAATTGTACAGATGCCCATGCAGGTTGCAACTGATATAGCTGCCTAAATATTGACCAGTTGCACCAACTACTAAAGGGCTGATTCAAAGATCACACCAGGAAATGGATTGTTGTTTCTCTGGAAACTATTTATGGCCAAGAAAATGGTTTGGAGCTGTTAGATGAACACTTTTCCAGAATTTCTCACTGTTTCAGCATATACTGATTTGGATATATACTTATCCAGCTGAAAAAATTGACCTGTGCTGACTACAATGATATGAAGAATGTCTGACTTGCAGCACTTGGCCCTCTTCTTCAGGGAGATCCTGACAATATTACATTTATCCAATCTGTTAGTGACTTCATATTGATTGGCGGCTACCACTCCCATTCTGAAACCACTCCACAATACCTACAGGATACACTTAGTGGGATCATCAGCAGCATTCTCCTCTTCCTGACATACCGCCAGAGCCACAGTATGAGCAAGATACCAAATGTAGATTCAGTGCTCCCCTATATCAAATATATTCAGGAAACTGATGCTGCCAATCACAGTGACACCACAATTTCTGAGGCCACTCACAACAGCTGAATAAGGATGGTAACTGTTCAAGGAATAAGGGTAGCTACATTTCGCTGATATCACGATGGGAAATTCATGTGGTGTATTTTAAGCGGGAAGCAAATCATCTATGGCATATCATCGAAACAGATCCGCTTTCCCCAATGGGAGATATCTGCAGAAATTTTCATCTCTGGGATATTCTGCTATTTGACATATTATCACCTAGTTTGACAGCTCACATCACATGGGTGATACACAAATGGAATACAATTGCAGCTCTCACAATTCAAGAGGGTATCAGCATATCAGAGTAGGGTGATGATCTCACATTCTATTTGTTAATATTCTAAGCAGATAGAATTACCAGTCCAGACCTACAGATCTCCGGGTCAGCTACATTGTACATCCTCTTTCAAAAGACATATCTAGCGAACAGCATCACAGTGATGATACAGTGGTATAATGATTCAGATGTGATTGTTGTATAAAAGACAAGGTGAGCGGAAAAGTCGTTCAAATATCGCAATTGATTTGAATATATGTTAATTCATTGAGGCAGAGTACCATGAGGAACTGGTTGCATACGTCAACAAGAATTGTGCCCAGCTAAACTGCTATACACTTTTCGTTTTCATGATAGAGTCAATTATATGCAAACCCACACAAATAATAGGGTGATATTGTGGATTGTCAACCACAACCAATTGTTTGTAGAGGGTTTAGAGTATCTATCCTCTGTGATCACATACAGAGACAATAGAATCAGAATTTGTTGATATATGCCTTACATTGTATGACGTATTGTCAACGGTTCTTTTGTTCCTACACCCATGCAACATGTTCCAAGAGGTGAAGAATACCCTTTCCTACTTAATGAGAAAGCATGGTTGTAAATATAAAACATGATGTACTAGATCAATTGTAAATGTTGATCTCAACAGGGATGCCTGGTATCCAGTACCCTCGTTCGCACCTTCTCAGTGCCAATTAGAGTCAGAGGCCCTCTCAGAGTTGTACTTGTCAGTCAGATATATTGCAGCAAGTATTGTCATATCATGTCGGAGTGCAGTTATCGGAGCAATATTCAACGGTGTTGGGACTGTCAGAGACCAAGCCCAAGGCCATATCCAAGCTGCACATGTCAGAGCGACATATGTCAGGGCAAGTGTTAGCAACGGTTCCGTTCTTGGACCATTTCTAATATTGCTGTTCGAACAAAACCGTGACCCTGGCAGTTCGGTCCAGGTTTGTACCAAATGGTTCCCTCAATTTAGTCCGTGAATATTCATGCGATAATTTGGTGTTTGGTATATGTAATACGGAGCTTCAGATGGTGCAACGTTCTGTGGTCTCCGATTTTTGATATCTTCAAAACTCAGCAAGCTACTTTGAAATTATTGTCATTTTTGGCCGAAAAACGAGGTTTTTGGGCTACTTCTTGCTGAGATTTCAAGATATCGAAAATCGGAAACTGCCAAAAGATGCACCGTCTGAAGCTGCATACATCATATACCAAACACTAAACTCTCTGATCAATAATTGTGGTCTTAATGTGATGGTTCACTTAAAACATTGTCGATTTTTGATGGGGTAAGGCCGTTGCCACATAGACTTATATACCCGGCCAGGTACAAAACTGGAACCGTTGCTAACACTAGGACTCATGGCAGCACTTGTGAAAGCCCAATTTGGCAAAGTTGGAAATTATGCATTGCAGCCGGTATTATTGAAGTTTGTGAGAGTGTACTTGTCAGAACCAGGATTGTCAGAGACCGTGTCTGGGACCATGTCAAAGCTGCACTTGTCAGAGCCACACTTGTCAGAGCCACATTCATTAGAGCTAGAATTGTCTGAGAATATACCAGAGCACACTGTTATAGTGGGCATTGTCAGGGACTATGTTAGAGTCTCACTTGTCAGAGCCACATTTATCAGAAAATAGTTGTCAGAGACCATATCAGAGCCGCAATTGTCACAGTTGAGTGGTGATGAATACCAAGTACTTATTGCAGTACAAATCTCAAGGGAAAGATATTTACCATCACAGGAAGGTCACTTACTACTAATACACTATTTCAACCACATGTAGTTCAGTATGCACACATTGCAAATTGTCGATGAAAATCTGCCAGCTGACTATAACAGTGACACTGAATATGACTGGAAATATAATCCGGGAGATTGTACAGTATTTGTTGGAGTAGATATGCAAGGTCACTTTATGGGAGTGCCGAGAGCTATTACTGCACTGTTGGAAATTTCAATCTGTGCGTATATTTAGTGAAATGAATTCTACACTACAAGAGTAGCATATATCCTGATTGATGATATGATTGCTCTGGTATAACATGTAATTGTGATTTGTCATTATTGTATGCAATTACCAATCTGTTGTTACCCTAATCAGCATTATGAATCATTTACCTAAGTTGAGGTACTGATACAAGCAATGCCATAACATCTTGCATACAGTAAAAATATAAGCCAATCTACAATAACATCCCATAACTCACAGTATCAAACCCATAATATACTGTGGCACAGCAGTAGTATCAACAACATATCAAATCTCCATGCTTACAGCCATAATAAATTTCTATTATGGTAACGCCAAAACTGTTCTCTATGTAAAGGGGCAATTTTGATGTAGGCAATAATTTTATATTCTTGTTCTAATTGAATCACAGCTCTATGTGGATGACTGAAAAGGAATCAAACAATTTTTTTGGTAAAAAACAAGATTTCAAACTCTCACAACAGAGTCCTGTTGGCAGGTGTCAGAGTTCTCAAGGGTATTGATGTGATGGACTGCAGGTAATATCTGGTATACTTCTGATGTACACAAGCAATGCATCATGCTCTATGGGGATTATAATATAGAGATTGTTGTTCACCATCACTTCTAAATCATAATTATACTTGCTATTAATATCTTCTTTCAGATTATATTGTTTCCAATTGCTGTGTTAAGGAACAAAAGCAAACGGAACAAGTTTTTTAAATAATTGCAGGAACAACAAAACAATGTCCCAACTATACAATTTAATGATATTAAATAAATGTAGTGCTAGTGTCATGCACTACCTTACTCACCGTATTAAGGCATTCAAAAGTAGCACTGTAAAGTTTGTCAACACTGGAAAAAAGCTGGAGGTTCTTTCTGAACTTGTCCAAGATTAATATTTGTCATGGATGTGAATGTTCATTCCAATGTTACTAGGCTCAATTTGTGCTATCTAACAAATGTGTAATGTGAGGTTAGCTGGCTGTGAATCAAAGTGGGAATTGAATGGCAATATAATATATTGAAATGACAAAGGGATAGAGGTACTGGGGATAAAGGAGCACAAGACAGGGAGTCCTTTGACTTGATGGAAGAGTATCGAGCTGGTGATAAAGGAGGACTACATGTGACAGATGAGTACTAAATCTTAGACTGGGTCGGTGTAGAGTATGTCATCACGTGGATATAGTGGAGGGCTGGCGGCGACTATATAGACTATATGACATCTTAAATTTAGACTCACTCAACAAATCGTCTTGACAGGCTCGTTACAACTGGTTAGGAGCCCAGGATCTACCGCAATCCGGATTCCATGATCAGCAATTCTCAACGTTTATCAGCAGTATCGCGAACCTTCATACAAGCAAGGCCGCAGGTTACAGCATGCATTGTGAATACATTCGGAATCAAGACCCCTACGGGCTCAAGACGACGATTGAAGAGTGTAAAGAATGCCTCCTCCCGGCACAATGTTACCCTCAACTGCTTCGAGGCCTGCTATGGCTGCAATGGCCACAATGGGTGCAATGGCCACAATGGCTAAAATGGTGGCCATGGTTGCAATGGCTGCAATGGCTGCAATGTTGACAATGGGTGCGAGAGCTACGATGACGGCAATGGCAATGATGGCCGCAATGGCAATGATGGCAGCAATGACTACAATGGCAACAATGGCCGCAGTGATGAGTTGAAGGGGTATACAGGATTACGGCAACCAAACGACACATCGACAGGACACGTTCAGGGCCATAGTGGAGTGCCATTTGGCAGCAGTGCAGAATGAGTTCGGGTTATTGTCCGGTCTACACACACCGCGGAGTAATGGACTGTGTGTCTAGGGACGACACCATCCTGAACAGCATGTGGTCAGTATGTTCGAAGCGACATCCACAACAGGTCAACAAGGGGCAATGTCAAGGAGACATTGGCATATGTTGTACAGTGTCCGGTGTCCTGTGTCCTCTGTGCTGAATCTCTCTATTGACCTAAACTCACTGACTCTCGCTAAGTCTAATTGACACGTACACAAGAACTATGGTGCATGCGGCTCCGCCGTGCACAACCCTAAACCAACCCACGTGATGAGCGCACTCAAATCCGTCCCCACACTCCTCCAGGGCGGTATCACGACCGTAGTGCTAAACTCCAAAGAAAATGAAGATAGAGCTTGCCTGAAGCTCCTCCCAAACAATTAACCGTGCCTGCAGCTTCTCCGAAGCTCCTCCGAAGCAGTCAACCGTGCCTGCAGCTCCTCAGAAACAATTATCCTCTCGCATGATATCTCTTTCCTGCAAACTTCACATCCAGCCGGAATAACCCTCCAATCTGGCGTGCTACGCCCACAAGACTTCCTTGACCTCGACCTCGACCTCGACCTTGATCTTGACCTCGAGCACTGTCTGTCGGCAATTTGTCGTATATCTTGATTCCGTAGCCATTGAATGGGACAATCCGCAATCCCCGATCCATCAGCCGCGATTGGGACAACGAGTTGTGTGCTCCTTCGATATGCAAGATGTTTCTCACAACAACCTCATGGTTTCGGCGATATCCTGGCAGCCGAAGCCTCAATCGCACGTCTCCATATCCGATGGCCTTGCATGCCACCCTTCCAGCAATGTCGTGAATCTCACGCTCTTCCCTCTTGGTATACTCTGTGTACCGTTCGAACTTTCGTCGATCTCCGCAAACGTGAGAAGTCGTGGGACAATCCAAGTTCCAGCCCTCCTTCTCAGGGGATCTGCCAGTGACTGTCATCCAATAGTTCTCAATTGATGTCGTCGTCATCGTCATTGCCGCTGCCGCTGCCGCTGCCGCTGTCTCTGTCGGTGCTCCGCTCTCCACCGGTGCAGTGCTTGGACAATACCGTGCAATGTGCCCCACCTTATGGCATTTGTAGCACTCCTGAGTATGCCTGCGGCGATGCTTCTTCTCATCATCTGAATTACTGCTCTCACTCTCACTGCCGCTATCACGGGACTTCCGGGACTTCCGAGAGTGCTTTGAACTCCGCTTCTCGCTGTTCGTCCACGTCTTAGCCAGTGCCAGCAATTCGATGCTTTCCAAGTTGACTTCCTGCTGATGCCGCGCTTCGTCGGCTTTCATCTTCGTGACAATCTCCTCCGGTTTGTCGGCCAGGGTGTCGATCTTGTCGTACATCAACTGGGTGAAAAACCTCCAATCATCATCCTTCGGTACACCCTTCATCAGGTAATAGGTGTGCTCGCTCTTCAGCATTGTACCACTACCAGTACTACTTGAGCTATCGGTATCGGCGCGAAGATTGAAGTCATTCACATAACTCTGAATCTTCCATGCGTACTCCTGTACATTCTCACAATCGCTCAATCTCACAGCTGACATCTCGTCTCGCAAAGCCCAAACATTCAGCTTCACCTTCGACTTGTAGTCCTCCTTCAGCTGATCCCACAGCGTCTTTGCGTCTTTCTGAACGCCATACTGCTGCTGCAATGACCGCTCCATCGCGAGGAGAATGGTCGACCGTGCGATTCTATGCTGCTTCTTCCATGCTTTAAACTCTGTCCCGTCCTTCGCATCCGGTGCTTCCTCTGTACCGTCGACAATGCCGAAAACCTGCTTCTGCTTCAAGAGTATTTCGATTTCCAAACTCCAGCTCTTGTAGTCCGTACCATCAAACTTCTTAATCGTGATCGCTGCCGATTCGGCTATCTTGTCGTCCGTACACATGTCGAGTCTGTCTGTACTCCTCCGAGACCGTGTAGATGATGCCGCAATTCGAAATCTCAATCCGAGTCGAGTTCGTCAAATCAGCTAAGTGCCCGGGCTCATAACCTGTTGTACCGTGTCCGGTGTCCTGTGTCCTCTGTGCTGAATCTCTCTATTGACCTAAACTCACTGACTCTCGCTAAGTCTAATTGACACGTATACAAGAACTAAAGTGCATGCGGCTCCGCCGCGCACAACCCTAAGCCAACCCACGTGATGACCGCACTCAAATCCATCCCTACAAAACAGTATGGTATGTAGGTAGTCTATAAGATATGGGGGGGTAATGGCCCACGGATACTTGGGAGATGTCGGCACACACACATGAAACACCCAGGGAGCATTGCAGTTGGTCAGCCAGATGAGTGCGCTGGGTAGGAGATATGCGGCAGACTGCAGGGACTGGTGATGGCAATTGTGGCCATGAATCCAGGATGTCTGTGGACTCCTCTACTTTGAGAACGAGGAAGCTGTGTTAGCTGTACAGTGCGTACCTTCACCCTAAACATTCAATGACAACAACCCCATTCCTCCAACTAAGAGGCAACATCAGGGATCCATGATCTATGGGAATGAGTTTCATAGGGCTACCCGAGACGGAAAAATGACTTACAGGGAAGTGTCCCCAATTCGAGAATGCAGTGATGGACAAGCAACTTTAATTTTGCCAACTAAAACGACTCCGACACATACTCAATGTCACAAATATTTGCAACTGAACAACTGGGAACGACCAACACTCCCACTTCGATTGTCCAGCGTAAGTCAATATCGGAATGGAAAAGAGTCTCCAATGTTGACACCGTCACCAACACCAACACTGACACCGACACATACTTGACGAAACCAGCATCGGCCACTGAACCACAGATTATGAGCACTTGCGGGTCCAAGGGAGTCCACAATGAACACTTCCACTTCGGTTGTCGAGTGGAATCAACATCGCGGAAACACTTGGTGTGGCAGATAAATCCTATATAGCTGGCTAATCCGAAGTCTCCAAGCTATTGTCTAGCTATAGATTGGGTTCACCGTCTCCCTCCCAGTCGTCATCACTCACAGGTAGATTATCCAAGTCCCAATTCCAGTCATGCTAATTATCGGTGTCGGAAATACTTTCTGGTGTACTATCCTCATTACTTTCTGCTGGATGATGTTTTATTTGTTGTATTTTGTGGATATTCAATACTTGAGTTTCTCCTCCAGGATGGTCCAGTGCAGACAAAGCTGGTGACAACAGTAATCTTTCCGACGATTTGAAGGCAGCAGAACCATCATATTGAAACTTTGGCTAGGATATATTGACAATCTCTTCAGTAACTAAAATGTCTCCTATGGCTGTCATTGACTTATTTTGAGCCAGACATTTCTTCTGTGTCACATGTAGGTTTTGGCTGCCCTGCCACATCTTCAACATGTTGTGGACCATGGCCAATCTGTGCAATTTTCATTCCTCCACTTCTTTCTTCAATTCCAAGTGATTTTCAGGTTCTGTCATATCCAGTGCTGGGTCGTCGACTGCCACTGTTGCAGTATTGGCTCGAGTGAACTGTTTTACTACAACTTTTTTGCAATGGGTCTCACCTGTAGTTATTGACAGCCTCCAGCGGATAATGTCTCACCCAAGGAAAACCCTGGCCTCCACTCTGACACCATGTGGTATGATAGGGAATATATCTCGTGTTACATTGGAGAGATTGGATTACTTTGAGAGTGTTTCTTCTTGCTGGCACCACCAGTCGGTGATATCAGGCAACCAAAGTGTACTGCTAATATCCATTCAGTTGGAGTGGCAATCATTAACAGTCAGATCAACTTGGCCCAAGTTCATTGGTTATTCAGGCAGTGAATACAAATAGAGCCTTGCGGTGTTCAACAAAGGTGCTGCCTGATCGCTTCGTCTGGGTGTTGTATCAGCAACATCTTCAGCCATTAAGTTATCTTCAACATCGCATGACAAATCATATGCTTCGAACGTAGCTTTGCCAGATCCAGGAGGCTGTTCCGGAGGAGAAGACATTGTTGCTTGGTATGTTTTCTTGTGTATTGATGGATAATCATCTACGTTTGGCACACTATTCATTCTCCACATACTTCAGAAGACCTCTTGGTATTGTGTAGTATAAGAAGTATCCTCATCAGGACGAATATCCATTCCCTGGTGCAACTTGCTGAACGATCCCTACTTCCGGAAAGAATCAGGGAGGTATGCTGAAATCAATAGCTGACTGGTGGAAGGAGTTACTTGAGCATGATATTTGGACGGTATCAACCTTGCAAACCTCGCCACGAAGTATAAGTCCTCCTTCTATTCAGTTATCTTCTTAGCTAAAGCCCACATAACACCATCCATATGATTGGTCATGTCGTTGTATACAGTGATAACATGATGCAGAGTCAGTTTATGCCATGTCAACATCCAGAGGGTCCAGTATTGGAATGGCCTGAGATATTCCATGATGTGCTAGATAATAGTCCATTCATTCTGTATTGTGAAGAGTCGTTGGTAATGACTATATTCTGGACTCTTAAGCTACTCGCAGGTAAATTCTCATAACCGATAGGCTCATTCAAGGAACACCAGTGTTGAGTTCCACCGTGTTGTCACATCCATGACGGGTAGTACTGCAATTTGTACATTGACTTGTTGACAGTCGATGAGCACATTTCGATGATCAGGTGTCAGCGTAATCAATACAGCAACTATCTGCTGCTTTGTGCAGGTCAGTGTCAGAACTTTCAAAGTGTCTTTTGACTGGATTGACTCTCAGATGTTTAGTTATGGTGTAGTGGAATGCTGGTTCTGAGATATTGAGTCTGGAGCTACAAACAAGAGAGTAGTAAAACCTGTGAGACATTGCATGCTTCCTTGTGAAGACATATATGACAACATCTAGAAATGACTGACCGTTAAAAACCCAGTGTTGGAACGATGCAATTCAGTTTGTGGTCATATAGCTTACTGAGCCCTCAGAACATCCGTTGATGCCATTAACCCTAACTTTTAGGAGGCGGTTGTGATATCGTCACTACCTTGTTTGCCCATAGTGGGGGCCAATACATAGATTTTGTGGGAATGCAGTTGCACAGCTCCTTGATTGTCGTAGATGTAAGGCCAAATATTGTTGACTCTCCGTTGACGCTCAGTTAGTGGTTGGTTAAAGCTGATCATTGGGAGACAGTAGCGATATCAAGCCAGTATTGTTGTCCATAAGAGATGACAATACATTTGTTATGGGTTGATGTTGCTGTACAGCACATGGATTCACCAAGATGCAAAACCAAAACTTGTTGACTCTCCATTGATGGTCATTCTATGGAGGTGGTAGCCATATTGTGGCTAGCATTTTTGCCCATAATGGCGGGCAATAGAGTAATTAGAGGTTAATGTCATTGCACAGCCTTTGAATTATCCATGACAAGTTACCAAAAATAGTTGATGCTCCATTGAAGCTCATTGGTTGGATGTTGTAGCTATATCGTCAACAGTGTTTCTCCCCATCATAATGGCCAATACTTCCATTATAGGTGATTGTGGGTGCACAGCCATCGAATTATCCACAATTCAAGACCGGAAATCCTTTACCCCCTGTTGAGATTAACTTTTAGAAGATGGTAGCGATAGTGTCGCCAGCATTTTGGCCTGTTATGGCGGCCAATACATTGATTATGAATCACAGTCATCGCACAGCCCTTGGATTATCCAAGACGCTAGATTAGAAATTGTTGATGCTCAGTTGATGCTCACTTTCAAAAGGTGGTTGCAATATCATCATGTGCATTTTTGCACATAATGGCAGCCAATACATCCATTATGGGTTAATGGCATTGCGCAGCCATTAAATTATCTATAATGCATGACCAACAATCATTGACGCACCATTGGCGCTCATTTTTAGCTGCTAGTGATATCATCTGCAGCATTGTTTTGCCGAAAGGCAGCCTTTACATTGATTATAGGTTTATATTGTTGTGTAGCCATTGGATTATCCAACATGAATGACCAAAAATCATTAATGCGCCATTGACATGATGGCGGACCGAGCGTGTCGCCTGCCTCTTTCCGTTCAAAGATGGCCAATACTATTACATTGGACGGATGCGAGTATACATGCTGGTGATTGTGAAAACTAAAAGCCTAAAAATCGTTGAAGCTCTGTTGACACTCACCTTGAACATATACTAACAGCCATTATATGCGCAATGATTGAATGCAAAAATCCCTAGTCAGTGTTAACAGCTAATATATCATTTCAATGTATAATGATTTGCATCCAAATGCATCGTGGCCACTGAATTTCTAATGTACCATTTTACACATTACCTGAGGTATCGATGACATAGATCAATCACTTTTCAGCGATTTCAGCTGGCAATGTACGGCATGTAGATTGATTCGCTAGGTTTCGATCAACATAGAACCACCTTCTCACCATTTCTTATCAAACCCCCTCTGCTTGATTTTCCTGACCTACCATCGGCAATTATTATAATCTCGACAATGGGCACCAGGTCTGAGTGGGGAGTTATGCAGCTGCACACATGGATGAATGGCACATGATGGTCACCAATCATACGGATTTGCATTGCGTACTGATCACTCATTCTATGACTCATACGACACTACTGACTTAGACTTTGTTAGTAAATTTCGCCACTAATTGAGGTTTTGCATTCTCACTTCAAATCAACAGGTGAGTTGATATTAAGTTTGTTGGTCGTCTATCTGCTTGATTTAGAATCAACCACTGTAGCATGGTGTGTACGATCCTTGCACATGCACAGACTAATTATTGTATCTTGTATTTTGCTCACTGAAATCAAGTAAAAGCAGATACATAGAATATTTGATTGGTGAGTTACATTTACTAGAGATATGGTGTCACAAATACCAGTCGTGCTGATCAATTCCTCTGGCAATGCACAAGCTGTCACCACCTCTTCATCCGATTCCGATATGCATATTGTAACTAGCAAGCGTTGATATGTGCTAGGGTAATAGCTTACCGATTCAACAGGTTTTGTTGTATTAATCGGAAATGAATTGGGCCATGCGTCAGGTGAGAGAGATGGTATATGTATGTCTGACAATGGATTTGTAGAACCTAACCTCATATGACTACGGCCTGCTCAAGAAGACCCTTGTGGCATTTGCGATATTCCGGGATTGATATGAAGAGTCTCTATACGTTCTCCAAATGTTGTCAGTGCAAGTACCGCAGTCACTTCATCCTGTTGGGGCTTAATGACTGCCGGAATCATCCATTCAGCCATCCTGTATATCTTATCTCTTGCGCGGCTATAGTCAGCCCCGTCCCCCAATCCCGGCTATGTCAATGTGTCAAGAATTATCTGTTTCTGACGAAAACTCTCCAGGCGGTGCAGTACTGATTTGGAGATTGTGCCCATGACCCAACCGGATTTGTCATCTTCACTAAGCATGCCCAGCACTGTATCTTCTTCATCATTGTCCTCAATGTCCTGGTCCTCTTCATTGTTGGAACTGGCAAGATCAGTTAGACTGTCTTTGATAGCATGTAACATCTCGGGGAATGATATTTTGGGCTTGCTGGTTGCCAATCCCGCGTTTTCAGTGTTTCTGATATCTTCCTCCACATGCTTAATCACCGTCTCTGAGTCTCGAACGCGCTGTCTTGCCACAACAGTTTCTCTCTCCAGATGATCCTCAATCCATTGCTCGTTTTCTTCATTGTTGAAAATGTGTATATGGGGTCTTGTCTCCACTGAATGCTTCTTTTTGAATCTCATGCTGCATAATACCCGTACGGCTCGGACTCTTTCACATTCCAAACTGCTCTTGTTGTCATTTGCGTGATAATGTCATTGTGTGGACTGCATTTGTCGATGTGCTATATTTGCCTGCCAGAAGTGGCAAAAAATTCTATTTTGGAGTATTGGCCAGGTTATTTTGTATTGACTTTGTTGTTGGGCAAGATGTTGAATATTGCAAGATATGGATGATACGGAGGCAAGCTGCGTCATTTATATCATGGATGGTACATTTGGTCAACTTCACCAATGCAAAATCAGCATGTTTGTTGAACTGATTGGAAGTACGGATATCACTATGCCAAGGACTATGATGTAACTTGCCTCTTTTGTAGTTAGTACCATTAGTCATCGATCGACCTTATGTCGATGCGACATGTCTCGTTACACGATACAATAGACAAACCTTCGCATACGCCCGCGCACACTTGACTACTCGAGCACACGCCACCGTACAACAGGTTATAAGCCCTGGCGTTCAAAAGGGAACCGATGATAAGCACTTCCACTTTCGTTTGCCGAGTGGAGGTCATCGTCACGGAGAAGCGTCTCCACATGCTAAGCAATTACCCTGCACCTCGCCGTACTTCTGACGGCGGCTGCTGGACATCTCCCGTAGAGTCCGAGAGACTACTATAACTGACGACTGCGATATAAGATCGTGCAGGATGAGTTCGACTACGATCACCGTCACCAAGTTCAATGGCACGAACTATGCACAATGGGCATCCGAGATGGCACTACTTCTCGAACAGAAGGAAGTGTATAGTATCATCAAAGGATACGACGACAAGGCGGAAGAGCCAGCAGCAGATGCGACCGCTCCCGAGAAGACCACTTTCAAAGACTGGATGAATCGCCATGGTGTTGCCAGATCGACTATCCTACTTGGCATGGAGCCGAGGATACAAGCGGAATACATAATCGTCAAGGATGTGAAGACGCTTTGGGAGCAGCTAGCATTAGCCTACAAGTCAAAGCTAAAGCTCAACATCTTCGAGATTAGGGAAGACCTTTGGAGCATCAAGCTACAGGACTGCGGAGATGTCGACAACTACGCATCGCGGATTGATCAGAAAGTCAAGGATTACAATCTCTGTGCTGGGCCATCGACCACTAACACTGATGCGGACACTGCTAAGACAATCGCCAAGATGAGTGAGCAAAAGCACATCTTCTACCTCCTTCACAGAATCCCAAAGAACGACGAGTGGAAAGTCTTCCTGGAGCTGATGATGGACAAAAACGCCACGATGACCGCCACGCCCGATGAGATCGTCACCACGCTCGTCGAAACGGAAGCTGCAATCCAGAGCGAGAATGGGCTCGCTCCAGTTGCACTGCTCTTTGCAAAGAAGGGTGGCAAAGGTGGTAATGGCGGTAAAGCCGGTACTGGCGGCAGAAATCCAAAGAGAGATAAGAGAGATGATAAGAAAGATAATAAGGAAGACAAAGAGAAGAATTTCCGGAAGTGCTTTCATTGCCATCGGCGAGGGCACACCACCGAAAACTGATTGAGCAAGCAGCGCGGCGATCCTCCAAAGGCTGCCGACACTGCAGCAGAAGCATCGACTAAGACTACTTCGACTCTCACAACTTCAATCGAGAACTATTGGATGGTGGTCAGCGCAAATGCTTCATCCAGTGATTGCTTCATCGATTGCGGATGCATGACTCACATCTCCGGCAGTCGATCAATGTTCATCACCTACACCGAATATCCTCCGAATACGAAGAAGGTGAAGGGATACAATGGGGTCACATCGTTTGCATCAGGATATCGAAGTGTTAGGTTGACTTGCCAGCTGCCAGATGGAAAGACGGAAATGATCATACTCCAAGAAGTGGTGCATTTGCCAGGATCGTTCAATCTCATCTCACAGTCTCAGATCATGGACAAGGACGTCAAAGTCGAACCGGTGAATCACTTCGGTCTCACCCTCTACAATCGGCATGGCAAATTGATTGCCACTGCACCTCAGGTCGATGGGCTATTCGTTCCGGATCGCGCTCCGGAATCGACTGTATACACCGATATCGATGACAGCTACCTGCTGGCACTTAAGACGACTGGGCATGCATCTCGGCACGATGCAGAGAAGCGGATGTTATGGCACCGCCGCCTGGCACACGTCGGTCTAAAGGCCTTGAAGATCTTGCCGACAATCACCGACGCTCCGAAAATGACCGGGAAGTGCGATTGCGAGAGCTGCATTAAGTGCAAATTAGCTCGAAAACCCTTCACTCCGAACACGACTTCCTGTGCCACTCAGCCTCTGCAGCTCGTGCACTCGGACATATGCAGTCCCCTGGAAACAGCCATCGGAGGAGGTAGATATATGCTGCTCTTCATCGACGACGCCACATGGCATACAGATGAGTACATTTTGAAGTTCAAGTTGGAAGCCCTTGAGAAATTCAAAGAATGGAAGTCTCTTAGAGAAAAGAAGTCGGGCAAGCAAGTGAAGCAATTTCGTACAGATGGAGGCGGTGAGTATACCTCCAAGAAATTCGCAGAATACCTAAAATCAGAAGGGATCTTAAAGGAAACGACTACGCCCTACACTCCTCAGTCTAATGGAGTCGTCAAACGGGCGAACCGCACGATCATGGAGTGCGTACGATGAATGCTGGACGATGCCGGACTTTCGAAGAAGTACTGGGCTTTTGCAGTCTCAGTGGCGGTCTATCTCACGAACCACAATCCGACGCGATTGGTAGTCGGCAAGACTCTGTACGAGGCCTGGCATGGGAGGAAGCCATTTTTGAAGCATCTCCGTGTGTTCGGATGCTTGGCTCTCATGCACGTTCCGAAAGAGAAACGAAAGAAGCTGGATTACAGAGCCACTCCCGGCATATTTGTTGGGTACAGCACATCCACTAAGCAGTACTTCTTATACAATCCATTGGCCAAGACGCTTCACCGATCCAGACATGTGGTATTCAGCGAAGGAAAGCGGTACACAGCACCGAATGCTGCAGACGAAGCGATCTTGAACGAGCACTTCTACAGCGATGTTATCGAGGAACCCAAACCCAAACCCATAGAGAAGCAACCAACTGGAGATGGAAATTCTGAACGTCAAACCGAGGAGCAATTGGACGACGATTTACCTCCGGATCCTCCGAAGCCAAAGACAAAGAAGTCACGAGGATTGGCTGGCCTTGAGTCGTTATTTGGAGATGAATGGAAGCCGCCGGCCGAAGGAAGTCGCCAGAACCGCGCTGGAAAGGATACGTTGGTGGAGTCTGCACAATTGGCTCTTGAAAATGAGGAATTCGAGGATATGATTCCCATCTACGCTGCAGCTGCGATCTCCAATAATCACGATCACGAGGATGGCATCGACGATCCAAAGTCTTACAAAGCAGCAACCAAGTCTCTGCTTGCCGAGAAATGGGATATGGCGATGAAAGAAGAGTTAGATGCAATTTGTCAGCATCAAGTCTTTGGAGATTTCGTGGAGCTTCCGGAAGGGAGAAAGGCTTTGCCAAGTCACTGGGTATACAAGATCAAGCGCGATGGAGCAGGCAATGTGCAGCAGTTTAAGGCCAGGCTAGTCTGGGGAGGAAATCACCAAATCGAAGACATCGACTACCAGGCTACGTATGCACCGACTGCTCATTTGGGTCACAGTAGGTTGGCACTTGCCATCACCACCAAGTACGATCTCGAGATTGATCAAATGGACGTCTGCACGGCTTTCTCGGGAGTTGACTTGGAAGAAGATATTTATTTGCACTCGCCACAGGGATATTTTCGTTTGCTCCAAACAGGGAGATTAACAAAGACTTTGCGGAAGATGGTACTCCGCTTGAGAAAGTCTCTTTATGGCCTGAAGCAGTCTTAGCACGTTTGGTATGGGACTTTAAAGAACTTCGTGACCTCGATTGGATTCGTGGCATCACGTGTCGACAGAGGACTGTTCGTGCTCCACAATAAGGATCAAGTCATAGTTGCAGCGGTCATTCTGTACATCTATGATCTCCTTATCATTGCTAATGAGGGCTTGCTTGGGCAGATCAAGAATCAGATAAAGAAGAGGTTCCGGATGCATGTTCTCGGGAGTGTCTCCTTCTATCTTGGCATGAACATGGAACGCGATCGGGAGCATCACACGATCGACATCCATCAGCATAGCTACATTCGGACGATCTTGGCGAAGTTCAGAATGGACGAGTCCAGGCCAGTTGCCACGCCAATGGCAATGAAGCTTCACAAGAGGAAGCCCGACGAAGAAGCCTGCGATCCAACCATATACCAATCAATGATTGGAAGCCTGATGTATGCAATAACCGCCACTGGGCCCGTTATTGCATATGCCATCGGAGTTCTCAACTGGTACAATCACGACCCGAACAATGAGCATATGATAGCTCTCAAGTGCGTGTTTCGGTACCTCAACGGCACGAAGGACTGGTGACTGGGTTTCGGAGGAGGACTCGGAGGAGCACACGGATGAGAACTTGGAGAATGTACACTCGGAGGAGAAGGAGAAGGCGCACTCAGATGTTATGTTGATTCGGACTTTGCTGGATGCCCGGAAGACTATAAATCGAGAAGTGTACTGGTCATCACCTTCGGAGGAGCGGTCGAATGGAGTTGGAGAAAGCAGAAGTTTACTACCCAGTGCACGACCGATGCCGAATACTATGCCTTTGAAGTAGGCTGCATGAGACTCACACAGATCTCGCATCTCTTGAACAAGCTCGGCATCCCGACGATCCCTCACACGTTCTCCGATTCACAGTCACTGATCGCGAGTATCAAGAACAGAATCTACCGCGGAACTGCAGTTGCACACATTGCGACAAAGTACCATCTTGCTGCAGATCTGGCAAGAGATGGAGAGATCGACTTGAGCTGCGTACCGACTGCTGAGATGCTCGCCGACTGCTTCACAAAGCCACTGCCGAAGCCTGCCTTTTTGAAGTAGTGTGCTGCAATGGGAATGATAGAAATTGGACTCGGCAATGGCCTCGGAAATGGCCTCGGTACGCTCGGAAATGGTCGCGTGAAAGGTATCAGAATTGGACATCGAAATGGCATCGGGAATGCCGTCGGAAAGCAAATTGATTTATTGGGCACGTTTGTTTTGAGGACATCCACGTGGTTTGATTGGCTCCTCTTCTCTTTTCGTTACTGTTTTGTTTGAAACGGATGTGATAGCCATCCTGGAGGAGTATTGAGCTGATTGGAAGTACGGATATCACTATGCGAAGGACTATGATGTAACTTGCCTCTTTTGAAGTTAGCACCATTAGTCTTCGATCGACCTTATGTCGATGCGACATGTCTCATTACACGATACAATAGACACACCTTTGAATACGCCCGCGCACACTCGATTACTCGAGCACACGCCACCGTACAACAATGTTAACCATTACTAAAATGGGAATACTTATGCTAACTATAAAATCTGACTTTGTTTTTAGTGTCAGTTTCATATAGCATCCCTGGGATGGCTTCAGACAATCATCACCAGATGTCCTTTCCGTCAGAGGATTTCCTGTTTACATCTGACAAACACGAGGTTTTGGCTATTGTTCACATATATATATCCCAGAAACCCAACATAAAACATTGGGCCAAATTACTGAAAATTGTGGAATGGTTGCATACACCAGCAACCTGCAGCTGTATGGGGCAGAATTCATCATAAGTAGAATGTGCAAGGTGGCTGTTACTGATTGAATTTTGACATGGAGCTTACTGTATATTCCACAGGACTTTCCACTTCATCATATTATCATGTTTCTCTCCGTATCCACAGCAGCATATCACGGCTTCACACATACCTCAGCCAGGTAATAGCGAAGCCGAATCGAGCGAAACAATAGACCATTCATCCAATCTGTCATTCAAAGAGACACTGCTATAACACTGATACCAGTCAGCGCACCGCGATCCTGTCAATGCAGCCACCACAGCTATGACCCAGGATACACATTGAAAATTGGTCACTCAAACCGGAAGCAGCAAGAATACGAAGCTCTGTGTGATTGGATGTTAGTATATGGATGTTCAGATTGACTGGCGTCAACTAACCATTTAACGTACAGTGGGTATTCATAGTGAGCTGCGCGACCAATTCATTGCAGTTCATACCGGCAAATCTCAATGGTCAACCAAGGCATTTGTCCACACTGTTCCCGAAATCAAACTTCTTGATAATTTTAGCATCGGGATTTTCGGGTACTAATTTTGTGATAAGAGTGCCTGGGAATGGACAAAACAGGCATTAAACACCTTAGAGGAGGACACAGAAGCCTATATGGTGTAGGTAACAGCTGAGTCTCATTATGACAAGCAACTAATTGCTTGTAGGTCTTCAATGTGCATGTTATAATAGCAAGGCAAGGAGGTCGGATACAGCAAGAACAGTCTGACATGTGCGTTATCTTGATTATAGCAATAATGGCTAAAGGAGGGCAGTCATGAAGTGCAATGGAGGAAATCCCACTGCGAATAAAGAAACCTTGAGCTAAAATCTGATAAGAGATGAAGCGGAGAGGTCAATTTCCTGGGCACCACAATGTAACAGCTGGGATTGAAAGACTCCTGGCTGTGCTTTCTGAAAAGCACACAGACGGCTGCGTTCTCACCAAAATGGCATAGCTGTGCATGTGCAGTGATGCTGAAGACACAAAGGCACGGATGCACCTCTACCAGACTGATGCAGACAGCAGATATCTATACCTACGCCCTCTCAGCCCAGAACACCACCAGGGCCACACGGTAACATTATGGGCACCCCAGCTTCCCAAATCGACAATTTGGCACCTGGATATGCATAGTCACGTACTGCTCTTCTCAGCGCTGAATTCTTCAATCTTGACGTCTATGCCCTGGATAGCACAATATAGACTTGAATCTAGGTTTGCTAACTGAGGTAGCAACATGCACAGGTTAGTATCCTATCTGCTGTGTGGTAATGAAGCAAACATCCATTTTGTAGTTGAGAGCAGCCTATTGAGCGAACCTGGGAGTGACAATGAGCGAACCTGGGAGTGACAATGAGCATTGATTGAAAGACACGGGATTTTTGAGTATATTATTATCCACAATTGGCGGACACTTTAAAGTATAATTTGGGGAATATATTTATACGTATCATTAAAGAACAATTTTGTCATAGAGGAGAAATCACATGAACATGATGGAAAGGCTGCCAAAATACAATTAATCATGTACTATGCCAAATAAAATGATTGGGTATTGCAGATACCCTGAAGGCAAAATGAGCGTCAACAGAGTGGTAACGATTTTTGGTGTGGTAAGTCATGTAATTAATATGCGACATTGTCACTCTTAGGCCTAATGATATTATAGGCCACCTTAATGGCAAAATCAGTAGCACTGATTTCAATACTATCTCCTACATGTGAGTGTGAACGTCAACGATTTCCAGTCTTATAAGTCAGGAAATTAAGCAGTGATTTGGTTGTGGTCATACATAATGAGATTATTGGCCACCTTTATAGTCAAAAGAGAAAGTGAGAAGCTCCCTGCCTCATTCTGATAATGAGGGTCAACAGATTGTCAACAATATTTGGACCTGTAAGTCAGGTAATTAATAAGAGACTTTGTTGCTCTTAAGCATAATGATATTACTGGCCATCTTAATGGGCAAAAACAGTATCAATGACATCGCTACAATCCCTTGAAAATGAACATCAACAGAGGGTCACCAATTTCGGGTTTTATAAGTCAAATAATTAGAACATCGTTTGGTAGTAGTGGTATATAATCAGAGTATTGGTCACCTTTATAGTCAAAAGTGAAATCGATACGCTCCCTGCCCCATTCTGAAAATAAACATAGACCGAAAGTCAATGATTGTTGGTCTTATAAATCAGGTAATTAAGAAGTGATTTGGTAATGGTAATTCATAATGATTGTTTTGGTCATCTTCATAGGCAACAATGTATGCAGTATGCTCCCTGCCCCATTATGAATTATGTGTCAATGGTGTGTCAACGATGTTTGGTCTTGCATTTCAGGCAATCTCAGTGGGGCTTGATTGCACACGTCTATAAACTAGGCATTGGCAGCCTGTACAGGCAGATAAGGTTGAGATATTCCCGCGACATCCTCCAGGACAGTAACAACTTCTTTCATTTTCACAGCTACCACTAAGTTTGTATGAGTGTTTTACACAACAAAGGAGGTGAAAACATTATACAGGGACAATAAGGGCCACATCACTGTCTGATTAACAATGATGCAAGGCTGAACATTGTTGACGCTCCGTTGACACTGATTTGTAGGAGGTAGTAGCAATGTCATTGATACCATTGTTGCTCATCAAGCTGGCCAATAATATCACTATGCTTATGAGCGACAAAGTTTCTTCTTAATTATCTAACATACAAGTCCAAATATTGTTGATGCTATGTTGAGGCACATTTTCAGAATGGGGCAGTGAGTGTGTCGATTTCTCATCTTTATATTTCGGCATTCAATGCTTGGTAGATGAATGCTGTCAACCAATCACAACTTGGATTTCCCAAGATGAATGGCCAAGCATTGGTGACGCTCCGTTGTAGCACATTTTTCGCCTGGGGTAGGGAGCCTGTCTCTCTTTGTTGGGATCATAACAGCAGCCAGTACATACAAAAAAGATAATGCTGTACCAAAGTCAATATTTTACCAGTATCAGTACAAAATCTGAATACAACAATAATTAGAAAAACTCGAAACGCAGAACATGAAATTGGAACTGACGGATGTGGCCAAACCTGGCAAAACACTCAGGATGATGCGTCTGGGTCTTGGTTTGGCCTGCCAAGATGCAATGGGTCGGGTTTTTGGATGGGTCATAGACCGAACTATACTGGTTTTGCCAACCAAACCTGGGCTGCTGGTATGTTTTCCGGACCTGTTGCTAACACTACTGATGGTATACTTCAATATTCTTTTATAACTATTTATTCCTTACTTGGCAGAGCATAGGTTCGCTGTTGGTACAATATAGCATTATATGCAATGGAACAATGGGATGACTGGTGTGGGAAGTGTCAACCTGATGAGGAGGATGCAACTTTGGGTTTGCCATCCTGTGTTCAGAAGAGATACTATCTATGATTCATACGTTGGTTGATGATTGTATGTCCACGGTTGAGATTTAGTGAATGTCAGGTGTACTAGAATAGATGAATTCATAATACTGGTACCAAATTTTAGCACTTTGATCAACCATGCAATGGATGTAAGAATAGAATGTTGCTTTATACCAATACATCTTGAATTGAACCAAACACACCTTAAACCAGGCACACCTGAAGAACTCCCAACATTTAATTCATTATAACATTCACTAAGCGATTGTGCTGGCAAAATGGAGCATTGAGATCCGGAATTAAAATAAGTGTTGCTGCAAATGACTCTTTCGAAAGAAGCAATTATGGGTACATGATTGAGCATTGGAGGTTACCATACAGTGCAGATGTATTGCACCATTACATATCAACAGAACTGGATATATTTTGTGACCTGTGAGTGACAGAAGCATTGCACGGGTATTATCAGTGTATGTGACTGATAGAGCAGAATTATCAACTACCGTATAAGACATATGAAATAGAAGAAAATCGGACTCACCACAACATCCTGATGAATTGGGATACTGCAGCAGTAATAGCTGTTGAGAAGGCAATCTCTGAAGCATAATCTACCTTTGATGTAATTATCTGAACTACAGCTGCAAAATACCATAACAACCATATGGCAGATAGTAGAGGAGAAATAGGCAGAGAATTTAGATACACACAGGATAGATACAAGTTGAATGAGAGAATTGTAATGCACTCAATACTATCCAGGCTGACATTATTGCAGACTGGGAGTTCAAAACATCCTGTGCTCTATGTGACATAACAAGGGATGCAACTCAGAACATATGTAGAATTTACAGCAGCTCCTGAGAGTTTTTGACTGATCCATTTGTTTGACTTGTAACCTTGGATTTCAGACCTCCCATCAGCATTCCCATGAATCTGATATTTGCCATTGATGAATGATTTGAACCCCTATGCTGATTTCTACTTTTGATATTACTGGTGGCCAATTATCGTGAGATGAGGTAATACTGGATTCTGAAATTGCAGCCACAGACTTGGCAGAATATCCAATGAATCTTAACTGATTGCAACCATTTGTCCAGTAGACCTGCAATATTGCCCATAATGTGTATATCAATTCTGTTCTTCTCATAGTTGTGATTAATAATCATCAACGATGCCAATAAAATTCCACTCCTTGCAGCACAGATTTCGAACTCTCACAGTTCTGCATCAATACCTTCATGGACTTCAACCCACGGTGAGAAATAATGATTTGAAATAGTTGAATGTATGTTAGAAATGACCATTCGCAATTTGAATCTGTTGGATAATTATGTTGGTCAAATGTATAAAGAGACATCCGATTATTTCACTATCCAAATCATCTAAGATGCATATTCAGCTCACAGGGATGAGTCTCCATTTCCTGGCAGCCGCTTGAGAAGGGCATCACAAGACTACAGAATCTGGTACATTTCCGAAAGCGTGATGTTTGGTCAACTTATCATGCTATGCAATACTCTCATTTGCACCACTCCAGAGTCTTGGTGGAGATTGCTTGTAGAAACATCATAGCCACCAGAATCCCTACGCAATCACCATGTTTGGGGAACTGAGGTTTGCCCTACACGGAAAACTCATGAAACTACCAGACACCGCTTATTCAATATCCAGATGATTACAGTAATTTCATGTTGAGTTGAACATGTGACATGTAGGATTGTCACACCCATTATGGGTGTGGTTACCAATACATCCGGATTTCATGAATTGAAGAAATTGAGCTAAATGTTGTTGTGTTCATCTTCGACCATTGTCGGATACCTGTGGAATAGATCCACATAATCCGCCAAATGATTCATTACCCGCCACATCAAATAATGAACTTAGTCAAGCAGTTCACACAAGAGCACCGCATTCTGAGGATGAAGTGCAACTGAGTGAATATTCTCATGTTTCATGGTTTCATCATTCAGCATTACGCTGCATGTGCCATCATGGTCTGATTCAGAATACTCCGCAACTTCAGTTATAAGCATTAGCATAAATGTCTCTTTGTGTTCAAGTATTAAGTTGTCATTGATCATAGATCCGTAATCTAATAAGGTCGCATTCCTTAGTGTCTTCTAACACTAATGAGATACCTTCAAGCCGTGCTAACTGAACCCTACTGACTCGTACAGTATTGTGTGAAGTATATTACTCCACAATAGTCTTCAGTTTAGCTTGCACATTCTCATACCGCTCAAATTAAACAAGGTGTGCATACTCCTTCTGAAGCTGGTCAAGTGGTTTTCCTTTGACCATTTTCTATTGCAACCATGTACTGATTATTGCAGTCTTTACACTCTGTATCATCTGGTGAACCACATCCTGTTGAGCTTCTGCATCTTCAGTCTGGATCCAATACATCAAATATTTCACCATCCAATGGGATACCTCTGTACAATCCAAATCCATCACTGTATTATCCTTGGGATTATCTGAAGCAGTAACATACAGCACCATCATGTGGTAACACCGAAAAAGGAGTGAATGGAATTCTGTTGGAGCTTTTATGTGAAGTTGGAATTCAATTCTCGCTTTTATCAAAATTGACCGATCAACACTGCTTCTTATCTTGCTGCTTGGTGAGAAATCTAAAATCCCAAGACTATATATACTGAATGAGTGTTGGCCATTGCTTGATGTTTTCACTGAAGATGATAAGGAATCATATGAAGCAATAGGGTTATTGCATCAGTTTTCTAGGTTGTTAATAGTTGTATTCAGCTTTTTATTAGTGATATTAGGAACTTTGGCAACATGCATGTGCCCAAGTTGGAAATCTGACCCATATGTAACCTGATCAATGGCACTCTTGAAGGTTTCAGCCACTCTAGACATTGGTACAACAAGGATTAGTTCCAGGCCTAATACATATACTCAATGGTCTGGAGGTGGAGTTGTTTAAATCGTGGTAAGGCAATCAGATACTGAATTCTTTCTTGGCACTAGATGCCATGGTTATTGATCAGTGATGATGTTTCGATATTGTTCTGAGCCATATTCAACCATCAGTCATACAGATTCCAATGCAAAATTGAAAGCCGCAACCATACAACAACTTTCTCAGGAAGCCATTTGAATATCATTGTCACTTGGAGAGAGGTAAATCTCTTGCCATGACAGCATTAGCAAAATGTATTTCAGTCACTGGGAGCCACCAGGAGTGTCTGAGAGGATGTGGAGTGAAAACTTAGATAAGTCAATTTCAAGAGAGTATCAGACCCTTGGAGGGCATTCTGGCCAGTCTTCAGTGTCACTCGAATCTCCGATGACTGTTATAGGAGTACCATGCAAGTGATTGGGATATGTTCGGGAACACCTCAAAGTGTAGACAAGAACTTTGGGTGCACCCGGGAGCACCTGGGAGCGCCGACAACATGCCTGGGAGCACCAACAACCATGCAGGCAGCACCTAGAATCACAGTACAGCAGTCTGCGAAAACTTCTTCTTTGGGATCGATGCTGGTGCACCAGGAACCATTGCTACTACTGATCATTCAACGACTTTTGAACCTCCTGAATTCAGTTTGTATTCTCATCCATATATCGATGTATCTATGCATCATGGTATCTATGTTTGAATGTAATAATATAGTTACCCATCTATAGATAGTATATCTTGATATGCTGCAGGCGGTGCTTGACAGCGATATGAGGTGAGCATGAAGATGACCATTGAATGAACTCAAAGATGCACTTGGGCAGTACTATTGAGCGATAATAGGAATACACGTAGAGGTCATAATGGAGTGTTCTCGCATGCCGTAATCGAGCGAGTTCAGATAAACACTTGGACGCCATGCGCAGATCAACTTCGAGATGCACGCCAACGCCGTAATCGAGGAAGTTTGATGATTAACTTCGAGATCCTGAGCGTGTGAACTTGCAAACCGTAATCGAGCTAATTTGGACATACACTCCGAGGCTATGATCGAGTTAACCTCGAGACGCACTCCATGCCCATAATTGGGTGGATTTGGAGATCCAATTGGAAGTGGACGATTGGAGCCACACCGGGTTCTGATGACACCCTGTTCATCAGGTAGTTAACCAGCCACCGTGGGCATGTCACAAGGGTACTTTACATTCGGGCACATGGCGAGTTGGGTGGCGGTGGTCCATCATGTAGGGAGGCATGCTGGAATCAGAAGCTACATTTTGGGGTCAACTCATAATCGTGTGAATAAAGGAAAGACAGGGTATTCTGGGTAGATGCTGTACTCGGTGTATGCTGTACTCAGTGTTAACTCATAATCATGGCATGGAGATAGAGAGAGATGACTTAACTTGTATGCTGCAATGACAGCACAGAGATTGACGAGAAAGAGAGATGTGGTATGAAGATTGCACCAATATGGCGAATGCGAGCAGATATGAGAAATCAGGAGTATGACTTGCCTGATTGGGTTTGGATTACCTCCTATCGGCACTGTTACCAGCTGGAGAAGGAGTGGAATCTGCCATATCGGAAATTGTAAATTGACTTGTACATGAAATTCTCCTAAGTCCCAGCTTCTTATGATAATGTTACATCTCTTTTCATTTCACTCTTTCTTGTCCTCAACTCTACCATCACCTAGGATTACGAACTTTAGTCAACCCTCTGTATCTCTGCATTCCATGATCATGAGTTAATACCATGCACAACATACACCGAGTTCAGCATACACCTAATTCAGCATACACCGAGTACAGCATATGCGCAGTACAGCATACTCCCATTACAGCATGCACCAAGTATTACATCATCCCGAGATTGAACGTCTCCCGCTCCCAACCAGTCCCACATCTCTCGGCGGATCTAATTGTACTAAATTCTCTACATTCCCACCATAACAAGTTAACCAATAAATGCAGTCTCAGCACCCGTAGCACCTTTGTCCAAATCTACCCCCTCCAGATTGACAGCTTGCAGATTGACCATACTGAAGTACCGTCCAATCTTGATTGATCGTGGCCTGCGAGTGCATCTCCTAACTCCCTCACTCCCCGCATCATAGTGCATCATTAAGTTGAGTCGATCTTAACCACCAAGGGAATATCCAATCATACATGATTATGGTATACAAGTGCATCCCCAAAGTCGCTCAATCACAGCCACAGAGGGCATCTCTATGTTGACACAATCGCAGCATCAATGTGTACATGATACCTTGCTCGATTACAGCCTACAAGTGCGTACAATCTTCGCCGCTAAGTGCATCTTTACACTCGTTCGATCTTTGGCTACCTAGTGTATCTTCAAACATGCTTGATTAGAGTGTGGTGATACGGCGGAGCACTTCTGGCATTCGAAGGGAATCTGTGTGAAAGCAGTTCTGGCTCCATGTGTCAATGGGGAGAGTGAGAGGATATGATGGGGTACCTGGCTGTGTGGAACCACACAGATTGTTTGGATCTATGAAAGTTTGGCAAGGGTGCATGAGACCAGGAGCTTGGAAACATATTGTGTGAATTTTGTATAATGTATTGATGTCTATCTTCCCCACGGTCTCTGAAATATATACACTCTGTCGGTGAGTCCATCACTGTTATCCCTGTATCTCCGTATGTATATGGATGGAGAGACTTACATAATACACGCCATCTTAAGATGTAGCAAATCTTGTGAGTGTAATAAAGATGAATGTGATAAACAGAATGCCTTGTGGTGGTGGAACCCTAGGAACCACTGCTGTGAGATTATGGCATCAAGACTTCCACAGAGGTTGTTCAGAGGTCTTAGCTACTGTTGAAGTCTTTTGCAGACCTGCCCAGAGGTCTCCGCTGCACTCGAAGTCTCCTGCCGACCTGCCCAGAGTTCTCACCTGCTCCAAAAATTGACTACTCTACTAGTTGTTGTACGGTGTCCGGTGTCCTGAATCTCTCTATTGACCTAAACTCACTGACTCTCGCTAAGTCTAATTGACACGTACACAAGAACTAAAGTGCGTACGGCTCCGCTGCGTTCAACCCTAAACCAACCCAGGTGATAACCGCACTCAAATCCGTCCCCACACTCCTCCAGGGCGGTATCACGACCGTAAGTGCTAAACTCTAATGAAAACAAAGATAGAGCTTGCCTGAAGCTCCTCCCAAACAATCAACCATGCCTAGAGCTTCTCCGAAGCTCCTCCGAAGCAATTATCCTCTCGCTCGATATCTCTTACCCGCAAGCTTCACATCCAGCCGGAATAACCCTCCAATCTGGCGGGCCACGCCCACAAGACTTCCTTGACCTTGACCTCGACCTTGACCTCGAGCACTGTCCTCCGCCGGCGATTTGTCGTATATCTTGATCCCATAGCCGTTGACAGGCACAATCTGCAACCCCCGATCCATAAGCCGCGATTGTGACAGCGAGTTGTGTGCTCCTTCGACATGCAAGACATTTCTCACAACAACCTCATGTTTTCGGCCTCCTGGCAACCGAAGTCTCAGTCGTACATCTCCATGTCCGATGGCCTTGCCTGCTACTCTTCCAGCAAAATCGCCGATCTCTTGCTCTTCTTTCTTGGTATACTCCGTGTACCGTTCGAAATTTTGCCGATCTCCGCAAATGTGAGAAGTTGTGGCACAATCCAAGTACCAGGCCTCCTTCTCAGGAGATCTGCCAGTGACTGTCATCCAATAGTTCTCAATTGATGTCGTCGTCATTGTCGTTACCGCTGCCGCTGCCGCTGCCTCTGTATCTGTCGGTGCTGCGCTCTCCACCGGTGCAGTGCTTGGACAATACCGTGCAATGTGCCCCGCCTTATGGCATCTGTAGCACTCCTGAGTATCCCTCCAATTCGTACGGCGATGCTTCTCACTCTCCGAACTACTACCATCGCTCTCACTACCACTATCACGGGTCTTCCGGGACTTCCGAGTCTTTGAATTCCGCATGTCGCTCTTCGTGCGCAACTTTGAGAACATGGCTGCCACCTCCGAATCGTCGTTCTTCTGTAATCGCGCTTCGTGGGCATTCATCTTCACAATAACCTCCTCCGGTTTTTCGGCCAGGGTGTCAATCTTGTCGTACATCAACTGGGTGAAAAACCTCCAATCATCATCCTTCAGTACACCCTTCATCAGGTAATTGGTGTGCTCGGTCTTCGGCATCGTACCACTACCAGTCGAACTGTCGGTATCGGAGATTGAAGTCATTCACATAACTCTGAATCTTCGATGTGTACTCCTGTACATTCTCGCAATCGCTCAATCTCACAGCTGACATCTCATCTCCCAAACCCCACACATTGAGCTTCACCTTCGACTTGTAGTCCTCCTTCAACTGATCCCACAGCGCCTTTGCATCTTTCTGAACGCCATACTGCTGCTGCAATGATCTCTCCATCGCGAGGAGAATGGTCGACCGCGCGATTCCGTGCTGCTTCTTCCATGCTTTAAACTCTGTCCCGTCCTTCGTATCCGGTGCTTCCTCTTTATCGTCGACAATCCCGAGAACCTGCTTCTGCTCCAAGAGTATTTCGATTTCCAACCTCCAGCTCTTGTAGTCCGTACCATCAAACTTCTTAATCGTGATCGCTTTCGATTCGGCCATTTTGTTGTCCGTCCACGTGTCGAGTCTGTCTGTACTCCTCCGAGACCATGTCGATGATGCCGCAATTCGAAATCTAAAACCAAGTCGAGTTCGTCAAATCAGCGAAGTGCCCGGGCTCATAACCTGTTGTACGGTGTCCGGTGTCCTGAATCTCTCTATTGACCTAAACTCACTGACTCTCGCTAAGTCTAATTGACATGTACACAAGAACTAAAGTGCGTGCGGCTCCGCCGCGCTCAACCCTAAACCAACCCAGGTGATGACCGCACTCAAACCCGTCCCCACAATAGTCACATCTCATAGCGTTCTGAATGCACCTCCATAACTGCAGGTGCTGTTAGGAGTATCTGAAAATGTTCTTGCACAGTCGGAGAGCACTGTGCATGGCTTCAGGGGGGCCTGGATGTATCTGGAAGTACTGAGAAGTGCTGGTGAGAGCTACAGAAGTGTCTGGGAGGGTTGCGTGTGGCATCCAGATCAATTTATATGTTGCTGATGTGAGTCGATCTGTCACCAGTACGCATGTTAGATCCATTACCCAAACCCACCTCTCAAGCCTGAACCATATTGCCCAAGTCTAATGAGCCAGAAATGTACATCAAGGGAGGCGTCAAATGGAAAACTGAGTTCCAGAAACTTTGTCAGCTTTTGATTGGCCTTTCAGATGGGCATCCATACTCCTCACAACCTTATCCCTACACTCCTGTTCAGATATGTTTCTGACTTTATTGACAGCCTTGTTAATAATTCACCTCTGATTATACAGATTGAAAACTTCATTACCATCCTCCATATGCTTCTTAACCTCTCTTGCACCTGTATCTGTTATCTGTTTATCATCTATGATCACTTTAAGTTATACCATGGTATGCCAGACAGATGGGCTTATTCTCCAGGGCTCTGTAAAGTTATTGTAATGTTTTGTACTGCACAGACAAGCAAGCATTAGAACAAATATATATGTGTAGAATATAATCGATTCTATTTGTTCAATCAGAACTTATTATAATACATGTTCCATTCACTGGCCCACCATCCTTCTCTTGCTCCAATCTTCCATCCTCCGGAGATCATTTCAATCTCCATGGGTGATGTTGGCAGTTGGGTATATCTAGCCTTAACATGGCTAGTGTGGATTACCTTTGACAGTTTAATTCTACTCTCTGCACTCTCCTCCGCTGTCATGATATTCTTGTCTACCAACTATATTGTCAAATGCTGTCACTGTTTCCACTTGAGAGCATTGTAAAAGGGACTGTGAGTTAAACTCAACCAATGAATACAGTTATTCATCAGTTGCCCATCAATCAATTATCGTATACACTGTCCATCCAATTCATTCTGCTCCCAGGTACACTTGATTGTTGATGTGATAAGATACATCTCTTTTGGACCGGTGATTTTTGCAATGAACTCAAATAGCTCGTCCTGGTATCTCATTTCTATCTGTCTGGCTTGGAGTTGTATGGGGGTCATTAGGTTATTGTTGCCATTTCAAAAATCCAATCGATAACAAGAATAAAGCATGTACTTAACACATCTGGGATGTTACTTCTCACCTTTTTGCCAGTGTGCTCACTCTAATCTGCTGCCAGTCACTTGTTGCCATACCTACAGTTTTACCCCACCTCCCAAACTGCATTGGGTTATTTCCTTTAAAACCATTTTGATCCACTGTCATCCAATCCAGTTGACATTGTAAACCTTATCTGTTTGCACACTGTTTCCAAATGATTCCGAAATCTCTTCAACTACCATCGCATAGTTCAGAGGTCTGTCCCCAAGCTGTTTGAAAAGCTTTCACTCCAGAAAATGTCATGTCAATTTATCTCCAGACATGCAGCCACCCATAGTATCTACAGGTTGTTGAATGGACCATAGTTGGCATGTTCTATCCTCTTTGCAAGTCCCTTAAAGGAGAACACTCTTTGCTTCAGGCTGATTGTGGCTTTGCATTTAATAACACCCAGGTTGAATGAATCATCACTCTTGACATCTACATCACATTGGTTGTTGGAAAGTTCTGGCATCTGTGTCACTCTGATATTCCTGTGAAACCAGTTTTACATTATTCTACTTTTGGCTGGAATCATGGTATTGGCAGGCTAGGAGGTGGTCTCCCAGGTGCACCGGAAGGCTATCCTGGTGATGACGAGATACAAGATATTGGCCAAGTAATTGTTTCCCGGTGATGCTAGAGGTACTTGCAGTAAGTAAAGATATTATAGCCCGTAACTTGAGATGTACTGATAGCCATATATTTGAGAATTGCCAAAACAGTCTTGGTGGAGTGTATATTCTTGCAATGGTGGCAGATCACTTCGAGATCTTTGGCATGTACACATGTCTCAAACCTAACTAGGTGTCATGCGTTATGCTGGATGGTGGTACAGCTTTTGAGTGCCAGGAAATGAGTGCTGTGAAGGAGGGTAACCATATGCATGTAACAGGTGACATTGATTGGTCTGTTCCCCAAATGGACTGATTCTACAAGTGGAAGTGCAGGGAATACTACCCTACAACCCCAGATTGTCATCTGGGTGTTGTGAGCCAAAAATTTGTCCCGTTAGTGCCATATTTCATGTCTTTGGTGGAAGTCTGTTCTTTAATTCCCTCAGTGAAAAGGATAGTTGAAATTTGATATTGAGGTGAAAGGCAATATAGAATGAATTAGAGTATGATGGAGTATATTGGAGGCAGCTGTGGCCTTCAGTGACATTAGGTATACTTATATCTCTTAAGGTAATGATAAATGGTGGAGTTTCAGTAAATCTTTAATTCATGAAATCCTACTCACAAAAGACACTATACTACACCCAAACTGCCATTTATTGTTACATACTCGGATTGATATACTAGAATCTTTGTGATATGCAGATCACTGCATGGTTGCATGACTATAAAGCACATGCGACCAATATGATATAATTACTCAAATAACTAAACAAGAAATATGTGCTGTTTCGATGTAAGCAGAACTAGGGATATTACATACACATCGTTTATACACAACCAGCAACTTCATTCTATATGAGGCCTGAGAGTTGGCAACAATAATGATGAATTTCTATTGAGCTGCTGATCAAAGCTTCAGTGTTTTACTTCAGCTCAATGCTACTGTCTAGAATATTTAGTGCAGCAAAATCGTACTGGCCTATCTGTTCATGATAATCAGTGACTTCGCCTACAGCTAGTTACAAAACTCACCTATTTATTGTATCATTACAATTTTCTTCATTATCAGCCGCTCTGAAGCTGGAACCTAGATATAAAATTGAATACCACAATATTGAAGTTTGAAGGCTGATTGTGGTAATTTCCATAATGCTTCATAAACAAACATCTAAAGAAGATCTCTGTTATGACAAAAGCTATATTCTCTTCTCTGCTAATGATATTCAACCGAAGATGTGCATATTCACTGTGTGCCATGAGCTATATATATTCAAGTATCGTAAGGAAACTCATCTCAATGTGACTGTGGTTTAATTTTTCCCCTGTATTTGGCCTTGTGCAATGCAGCTGTGGCAGTGATACAATAGCATGATTCTGTTCACTTTCTACCCAATGTCTCTGAAGCAGTTAATCACCCTCTGAATCATCATCAAGTGGAGATTAGGCAGAATACTAGTACACTACCACTATCTTCAATAAGATCATCACTTGCAGAAAACAAGTTAAGTACTTTATCTAAAAAATGAAATGTTTCAAAATAAACTGAATGGGTGCTCAATATATACAAGATAACCCAATATTGCTGGATGACAGTCCATTAGCTGAAGGAATCTGATCACCTGCAGTCTGGAATCGACCTGAGCCATCATGGTTCAACATCAGTAGCAGCACCTCAATGGCCTTCAATGAGCTGCACAACACATCATCTATCCACACGCAGTATGCCTGGTGCACCTGCACTGGAAAATACTCCTGATGAAGAAACCATACACCCCAGGTTGCTTGCTCTGTCAGGTACCACTGATCTGGGATGGACAAAGAATTATGGAACGGTAGTCAAAGTGGAAGATGCATGGGGAAGAACATTGGCCAAAGCAACTGCATTGTACATCAAGTATCGCAAGTACTCAAAACAATGCAATCTGTGGCACCCATTTTGGTCTATACATAACTGTCAACACCCTGTATAATTTAACCAGTAAACAAACACATCTATGGGTCAACATTTGAGTGGTGGACTGGAAAACTTCACAATCAGGTCATTTGAATCTGCACATGTTGAGTGGAACATATTCTCTGAAGTCAGATTTGGACTCAGTAATAATTGTTTGATTCATGATGGTTTACCTATCTTCTGAATATTGAATTTCAGTGGGATTTCCTAAAGTATTCAGTTCCAATGAGTGTGTATCCCATCTCAGGAGCAATACATTTGTAAACAGATATACCTTGCAGAGTTGTGAAGTCACCAAATATTCAACAAGATGTACAGATGTGATTGGTGGTGGGCTATGCAGTATCAAATTCTTGTAGAAACAATAATAATAGTCCTCATTAATGCAACTGACAAGACTCACTTGATTGATGTTTCAGGTAATTTGCATATCAGGCCACTGTATCTTACAATTGGTAGTGTGAAAAAGAATTACACCACAAGCATAAAATACCTTGCCAGATTTAAGTTGGGCTTATCTGATTTCCCGCAGAAGGTGCCAAAAATACTGACGACAAATTACAGAACATTATTGGACATGTACTGACCCTACTCAGGAATCATAATACAACTAGTTCTGGCTCAAAATGGGATTGTAGAGATGAATTCTGGAGACAATGTTTCCCTCTTGTGACTGAAAATATCGACAATTATCCAGAATAAGTGATAGTTGCACAAGTCTCATACAGCTCATACCTGATAACAGCAAATCATAATGGTGTGCCCATAAGGCATTCAGCTCTTTGACAACTCAATAACCCAAGAGATTGACCTGTATACCCTGAGGTGCTTTTTGAGACAATCAGGATTCTCTGTACACTCTTGATGTTCACCAAATCTGTACCCGGTTCTGGCTAGTGTTAGGAACAGGTCTGGTTAACCCGCCAGTGGTCTGGATTGGGACCACAAACAGGAGTCGGTTTGGTTCCAGACCCGTCAGAAAACGTGACCCACTGACACTTGGTACGGCAATCCCGAACCTGTACCCATCAACCCGCGGATTTTGCTGGGTTTGGTTAGACCCGTTGGTTCCAATCTCTGGTTCCACAATTCAGGTTTCACATTTATGGTCACATTCAGATATGCTACTGTTAATCGTAAAATATTGACATTAGTATGTCACAGTTCATTTTGGATGTATTGGCCACCTTAATGATCAAACGAATAGACACACGCGCCCTACCACATCCTGATAATGAGAGTCAATGGAGCGTCAACGATTGTTGGTCGTGTATCTTGGGTAATCTATGGGCGGGGCGACAGGTTAAATACAGTCATAAACAAATTATTGGCCGCCTTTATAGAAAAAAGAGAGAACAAAACGCTCCCTACCCCATCATGAAAACTAGCATCAACGGAGCATCAACGATTATGGGTCTTGCATCTTCAGTAATATGAGTTGTGCTTGATCACAAGCATCCATAAACAAGGATATGGCAGCCATTATGGGCAGATATGTATGGAATATTCACGCCACATCCTCTGGGACAGCAACAACTGATTCATTTACAGAGCTACCGCTAAGTATTTGTGAGCCTTTTAGCGTACCAAAACAGTCAAAACTATGTATATATACAATAACGGCCACATCACACTGTGATTAACCATATTGCAAAGCCAACAATCATTGACACTCCATTGACGCTCATTTTCATCATGGGGCACAGAGCGTTTCACTTTACCTTTTGCCTCTAAAGGCAGCCAATACTTCATTTATGACTATTTGCAACCTGTCGCCCCCAGAATATCCAAGATACATGGCCAAGAATCATTGATGCTCCGTTGACGCGCATTTTGCTGCGGGTGTATCCACAATGTGCAATCATTTGATTTGGTGTATTGTATCATTAATGTTTATTTGGCAGCCTTTCTAGCATTTTCATTTACTTTCTTCTTAATCACTACATTGTTCTTTACTAATACATATAAATATATCCTTTAAAATATACTTTACAGTATCAGCTAATTCAGGATGATAATAATCTCCAAAATGCTATACCATTCGATCAATGCTAGTCATCACTGCCAAGTTCCCTCAATAGGCTGGTCTGGTCTTCAAAATGAATGTTTGGTGCATAACCACACAGCAGATAGTGTACTAACCAGTGGCTGTTCATTCATCAGTCAGCATATCTGGATCAAAATCTGTATCGTTCTGGCTATCCTGGTCAGATACATAGAGAGTGAATGATTCAGCACAGGGAAGGGATGTATGTAAATACGCATATCCGGCGGGCATATTAATGATTTGGAAACGTTGAGCTCTGGAATTGTTACCAATTGGGGCATATTGTGTTCTACGCAGAGTTGGTGTCTGCTCTGGAGTCGGCTGTCTGCGTCGGTTGGGCACAGGTACAGCTGTTCCTTTGTGTCTCCAGCGTGTCTGGAGATATTTTGCTGTGCCATTTTCGCAAGGAAGGCATCCGGCCGTGTGATTTTGACGAAACATAGCTGGGTGTCTTTCTATGACAGCCTTCACCTTGTTATGCCCAGGAAACTCAACACCCCGCTTCTGCTTCTCTCTCACCTTGGTGCGAGGTTTCTTGATCAGATATTGCGTTTTCTCTATTGCGGCACACAAAAACCCTCCTTTGGCCAATTTGGCCATATTCAACTCCTGGCACATGTCGGACTGTTCCAGCTATACACTACCTCCATGCATTGCCATCGTAGCAGACATGTAGAATACCTTCAATAAATCAGTTACTACTTCAATCAATGAGATGCAGCTATTACCTTAACCATATATGCTTCCGTAGCCTCCTCTCAGATAATTAAAGTCTCTTTCGTCCACTGTCGGGGATACTAATCACGAAATTCGTGCACAAAAATCCCAGAGCTGACAACACCATGCTGTTCAATCTCACGGACTGTGTGGCCAAATGACTTGGTTAACCATGGAGGTTTCCCGTTATGGGCACTAATAAATTGGTCATGTAGTTCTGGATGTACACCTGCAGTATGTTACAAGCATAATTGATGGCCGTTTACCACGGTATGGATAAACTCACATCTAACTGCTTGGTACTTCGTCTCCATGCTGCTTCCAGTGTTACGGACGATCTTTAAATGTACATCCTGGGTCATTTTTTTGGTGACTGCATTGGCAGCATCACAGTGAACTACCTGATGTCTGCGTTCTTGTTGTGAGCCGATAAGTAACATATTTGATTAAGCGCCTGCCAACCAGCTTGATTTGGATCCGCTCTGACCTAGCTGAGGTGGTTGTGTATTCTTGATTTGCTGGTGGGGAATAGAAGAGAAAGATGATAACGAAAAGCAGTGGGAAGTCCTGAGGATTATATAGTTAGCCACAGGTCAGAAAGGAACAATAAGCTGCCAACATGTTCATTATACTCAAGATGAATCCTGCTGCATATAGCTGCAAGTTACAGGGGTTTCCCACAGCTCTGGGATGTGCAATATGTCGGTCCGATATTGTTTGTTTGTAACAGGGACAAATTGCGGTGTACGACAGCTGAAATCACACGATTGTCAACTATAAATTGGACATTCTTCAAGGGAAAGGACGTCTGCTGATGTTTGTCTCCAATTATCCCCGGGATAATACATGAAACTGGTGCTAACAATCAAGTCATGTTGTACAGTTAGCCTCACTATTCCCATTTTATTCACAGTCAATAGGGAGGTTTTGCCTTGTTCTAGATGAGTAAATGTACAAACCTTGACTTAAAAGACGCAGCTTGCCTCCATATTGTCCATATCTTGCACCATCCAACAAATCGCCCAACAATAAAGTCAACACAAAATCCAATGGTATGTGCTCTGAAAAATATCTTTTCACCACTTCCGGCGGGCAGATACGGCAAATTGACAGAGCAGTCCACCCAACGACGTCATCAAGCGAATGAAGGCAAGTGATGCTTGAAGGCAGAAAGAGTCCGAGCCCTTGGGGCATTGCGCAGCATGAGATCCAAAAAGAAGCTTGCAGCCGAAAGATGACAAAGAAACGCACTTCTTAAGTAATGAAGTGAAACAGAAATGGATTGAGGATTATGTTCAGAGAGAAACCGCTGTGCCAAGAATGCGAGTTGAACATGCAGTGGCAGCGGTTCAGAATGAGCAGGAAGATATGAAACATGTTGAAATGGCGGGATTGACGACCAGAGAGCATGAATAGGCTCTTGAGAACATGATGGTTGCTATCAGCGAGAGTCCGAGTGATCTTGAAAGTTCCGATGATGGGGAGGATGGGGATGTTGAGGATGATGAAGAGACAGAGCAGGGGAAGATGAGCAAAGATCACGAACCCGGCTGGGTGATGTTCACAATCACCAAAACGGTACAGCATCGCTTGTGGAAGTTTCTGCAGAATCAGATGAAGCCTGATGAATTGACACAACCAGGATGGGAGGATACAGCCAACTACTTCCCTGAAAGAGATAGGGAGTACGGCACATCTAAATTGAGTGTTCCAGCAGTTGTTCAACAACAAACGGATGATGACGCTGCGGCACCTGCACGGACATCATTTGGAGAGCATATGGAGTGTGTTGACATTGTCCCCAGATTATCACAAATGCCGCAAGAGACTTCTGGACCAGGAAGTAGTCATATTAGGCTAGGTTCGGTAAAGCTACAGTTGAACAGGAGCATACCGGGTTCTGCGCCAGCCGTGGAACGCAATGTCTCACCTTCGCTGAAAGTGAAGCCAGTTGAAACTGTAAGCCTTTACCCCTGCATATAGCCTCCGGGTAATCACCATATAGATTTCGGATTATGACAAAGACATGGTGATGGCTTCTGCATCTGCGGAGGAATAGATAGGCAAACTGTAATTTTTAACATCAAATCTCAGTGAAAAGTGATGTGTTTAACAATTTTGCTACATGTCAGATTTTTCTTGATTTCAGTGACCCAATTGTGAGACATGATAATTTGTCTGTGCATGTGCAAGGGTTGAACACACCATGTGAAAGTTCTAGAATCCAAATGAGGCGGTAAGATGGCCAACACAGTTGATTTCCATCTGCAAGTGACAATTAAGTGACACAGCAAATGCCATATTCGTGACGAAATATACGAACAAGATTTAAGTGATTGATATCATATGTGTCATAGAAGGAGCGGTCAGTGGTCATGACAAATCAGTCTGAACGATGACCGTCATGCTGTATTCATTGATGTAGCCAACTGCATAACTCTCTGCACAGACCTCGTGCATATGGTTGCGATAATAGCAATTGCTTATGGTATGTCATGGAAATCGAGGAGAAGGAGCTGGATAAGGAAAGGTGAGGGAGCCGAGCTATGTCTACCAACAACAAGTGAAATTATCTACACGCCGTAAATTGCCGGCCGAAAGCGTGGGAATGTGATAGGGCCATGTTATTTCTCACTCTGATATCGTACATAGCAGTTGATCAGAAATTGAGAGGTAACACAACTCCTGGATGCAAATGATAATACATACAAATGGAATATTGGACGCCAATAATGTGTATATGATTGGTTGCATACAATTATTGAGTGTACAAATGCTGTTTTGATGTAATTAATGTGAACATTGACAGAGTGTCAACGATTTTTTGTTTTATACAATCGGCAATAAATTGGCTGCGTTGCCACATCCTTCCAAAGTGAATGAATTGGTCAGCATTATAGCGAAAAACGCAAATGACATGCTCGTTGCAACATCCTGCACATGAGCGTCAACGGAGCATCAATAATTTTTGGCATTGTGTCATGAAGAAGACAGAAGGCTGTGCGGTGAAATTAACTCATACTTGAACTATCAGCCGCTTGTCTAGGCAAAAACTGTTGTACCAACATCGCTACTATGTCCTATAAATGAGCGTCAACGGAGAGTCAACGAATTTTGGCCTTGCATCATGGCAAGAGCAAGGTCTGTGCAGTGACATGAACTCATAATCGAACTATCAGCTGGCTTTGTGGGCCACACTTGTTGCGACAACATCGCTACTATGTTCTAAAAATGGGCGTCAACGAGGTGTAAACAACATTTGGCCTTGCATCATGAAATATCCAAGGGCTGTGCGGCGACATTATGCCATAATCGAACTTTCGGCTGCCTTTGTAGTCGAAAATGGCTGCATGAACATTGCAACTATGTCCTAAGAATGATCGTCAATGGAGTGTCAACGACTTTTGGCGTTGCATCTTGGAAAATGCAAGGGCTGCGCGGCGACATTAACCCATAATCAAACTAGCAGCCGCCTTTCTAGGCAAAAATGCTTTTGACAGCATCGTAACTAAGCGCTAAAAATTAGCGTCAACGGAGCATAAACAATTTTAGGCCTTGCATCCTGGAAAATCAAGCGGCTATGCGACTACATTGATCTATAATCGAAACAATCGGCTGCCTGTCAGGGCACCAATGTGTAAGACAAGATGATAACCATGTCCCAAAATGAGCATCAATGGAGCGTCAACGGAGCATCATTGATTTTTGATCTTGCATCTTGGATAATCTAACAGCAATGGAACGCAGAAAACCCACAATGAATCTATTGGCAGCCATTATTGGGAAAGATGCTACTGACGATATCGGGTCCGCCTCCTACAATTCAGTGGCTACAGAGCGCGAACAGTTTTTGTGGAGGCTCAAAATGCTACCTAGCAATAAACTGCATTATGCTGTTCCTACATAGAGTTTTACGCGGTCAGTCTTTGCAATCTGTCCTTGTATACAACATCACAAATATGCATGAAATGTCTTTCAGATCTGATTTTTTTGCTTGTAGCTGTGGGGTCAATATTGGAGAAACCACAGTTTGCTTTACTGAAATGTTACTTTTGTCAGTCTTTCAAGTAGGATTACCCAGCTTTCTAATTCCTACCACCATGTCAGATACAAAATCCTCGAACATCTCATTGCCCAAGGTTATGATCTCTTCCAATACTGACGGTGTCTTTATCTGTGATGTGAGCGACCGTACTATACAAATCATCTTCGATGCTTCGTGGGTTTCAATGAATGTAGGCGCCAAGCGGCCTATTGCTTGGAATGATTCTAGATATATGCCTTTATGGCGATTCTTTTTACACTGCGGAATTGATGAGACAGGTTACCCTTTCATCATATGTATCAATTGTCATCAAGTTCTTCGCCATCCATCAGAACATGGGACCAGCTCAATGGCGAAAAACTTGCTCTCAAAAGCTCACCTCGCAATGTTAAACGAATCAACAGAGTCAGAGGTCACTGAATTGGCTAGTTTGACGGTTGATGAAACATCTCTGGACATCCTGAAGAGCCAAGAAAGTCGAGGAATTACAGTAGGAAGTTCGCAGAGGAAAATCATATTTGACATCCAGGTTAATTCATATTGACCAAAATGACAGACAAAACGTTCCAAACTGGCAGCTAAGAACTGTGAAACTTCCGAATTTCACCAGGACACGTCGGATCGCTTCCTCATATTAGGCTTTCTTTCGGCTCATATTTCATGGAACACAATATCAAATCTACAGCTACAACTGTCATATAAGGCATTACGCGATAACCTAGTGCTGCCATCCGCTATGACCCTTAGCATCATTTGGTGGAGTGAATACGCACTGACCATGGTTGCAATTAAAATGCAATTGCCGTCACTAAATAAAGTTAGTTTAGTTTTGGAGGATGGACATCAATGGACAAACAATCCATAATGTCGGTCATTGTTTACAATATGGATCGACATTGGGCATTAGGTGAAGTTCAACTCGCTTTCGATGAAGTTGATTGCCTATTTTTTTCCGCTTTCGAAAGCTAATTAAGGATGATAAATCAAGGGACATCATACTGGAGCAAGGGCAGCTGTATATTTGAAGGACGTGCTTGATCGTTTTGAGCTTACCAAAGGCTGTTTGCTTGGCATTATGACTGATAATGCTTCCTCATATTACTCAATGATACATGAGCTTCAATCAACACTTGAGGCCTCTGGAATCGAGTGGGGTGCATTGAGGAATCACATACCATGCATGGCAGATGTCATACAGCTGGCTTTTGGTGCATTCATGTGCAGTCTCAGTGTACAAGACCGAACCAAGATGTGGGAAGCCCATAAGCTCGATCAGCAATTGGGAGAGATTGAAAGCATAGACATTGGGATTAGTCAAATACTTCGAAAAGAGGGGAATGCAAGAATCAATAAGGTGTCGGCCATGAGACCAGGTTTAGCAAAGATGATTGAAAAAGTACCTATTTCAAGATATTTTGAAAATTCTGAAACTGACCTTCACATAGCAAAGAATGCTTGCTGTATTGATTACGCTGATAGCTGGTCATCGAAACGGATTCATTGACTGTCACAAAGCTAAAGTCCGCATCGCAGTACCTGCGATTATGGATGTGAAGACAAGTTCAAATTCTACACTGTAGTTGCATGAAAGTGCCTTCTGCTAACGGCAATTCACACCTGAGTGGCTCCAACATCCAAAATACAGTGATTACCAGCCACTCTTCACAATACAAGATGAATGAACCATTGTGAAGTAGGTGATGGAAGTATTGAGGCCATTCCGATATTGGACCCAGTGGATGTTGAAGAGGCATACAGTAACATTGCATCATGTTAGCACAGTGTACAATGACATGTTCGATTATTTGGATAGCGTGATGCGAGCTTTGGCTGAGAAGAAAACTCAATAGAAGGAAAACTTGTTCTTCGTGGTGAAGTTAGCTTGAAAGAAGTTGTCCAAATATTACGGTGAAGTGACTCCAACAATGGGTATGCTTCTCATTTCTGCACATATCCTCAATCCTTTCCGGAAGTTGCGATCGTTTATAAAGTGGGACAAGGGACTGGATATTGATCCTGAGGACGAGACATCCTATACCACCCAATAGGAAGAGGCCATTCTGAAGCATGTGGAGAATGAATACTGTGCCAAACGTTGATATGTGCTGGTCAATAAACTCGACAGCTCACCACCCAGCAATCTCATCCCCTCTGCAACGGCTTCAGAATCCTGTCAATCATCCTTTGATCCATATGATTTGTCCCGCGATGATGAAGAATACTTAACTCCCAACAATATGGCTGAGACGACACCCAGATGAAGTGATCGCGCAGCACGCATGTTGATCGCCGCCAGTCTCCTTTGGAATTTGCCGTCTGACGTACCAACAAACTGGAGGCAAATTAATCCAAATCTCAATGATTACTACTCCGACCAAATGGATATTTGCAGTACATTTTGGATACCAGACATAACCGACTGGTGGCACCAACAAGAGGAAATGTATACAAAGTATGCCGATCTCTCCAATGTGGCATGCAACATATTTCCTGGAGTCGTTGTAAGGAAGTTTTCATAAGTGAATAGCGCAATTTTGGTAGGTGATAACCCAGTATCAGATACGACAAACACCGAAAATGACTCGGAAATGAAGAAAGAGGCAGAGAAAAAGAAATTGCATAGAGTGGCGACGATCAAAGACTTTTTGGAGATGTGGCAGGGCAGCAAATACCTACATGCTGCACAGAAGGAATCTCACTCTCAAAACAGGCAGATGACAGCCGGAGAATACATTTCAGATACGCAAGAGATCGTTAAAGCATCCTGGTCACTCTGTCCACATGATGGTGGGGCTGCATTTAAATGGTCAGAAAGATCACATTTGCCACCAGCTTTGTCTGCAAATGACCTCCCTGGAGAACGAACTCAAATCTTCAATCTCCGGTGAATCCACAAAATCAACCGTCATCCAGTCAAGAGTGATGAGGACAACCCACTGGAAAGCATTTCGGACACCAAAAATTAGCTACACTGGAATGCCGACTTGGATAATCCAAATGTCAGCGATAACGATTCCATGGCAAACAATGAATTCGATATAGAGAAAATCAATAGCATCGAGGATCAGGAATGCCCAGAGCAGTAGGATGTGAGTGCTGCGGTAAATGTTCCTGGATTGGTTTGGCCAATGCGGAAGTCAAGGAGACTGGCTAAAAAGCTGTTGGTGATGGCCCATGCAATAGAAACGAGGAGGAATAACAGAGTGAAGAAAAAGTAGGACAGAATGCCTCAATGGTTCACCAGCTTGTTTATGTAGCTTGACTGAGAGTTCCAGTTAGAGATATACTCATTGTGGATGGTGAGCAGTAGCTTGTGAATATCGGTTAATAAACAGATGTATTGCTGGTGCAATGAATTTTTTGGCGAGATACATCATTTTTAGTTGTGTGAGAGTGAACAGTACAAGAATATTATTCCGCTCAGCTTTGCCACCGGGCCGGGTTGTAATCTGACAGAAAGACAACCAATAAGTTCAAATCATGATGTAAACAATTATCGATGGCAGCAGATGTTGAATGGTCAATATATTAAAATGAGCATCAACAGCGCGTCAATGATTTGTGGTCTTGTAAGTATGGTAAAGCACCTGTGATTTGGTCGTTGATATTCATAACAGACATATTGGCAGCTTTTATAGGCACAAGAGACAGCAACATGGTCACCATCCCATTTTTAAAATGAGCATCAACTGAGTGTTAACGATTTTTTGTTTTGTATCTTGGGGAATTTTTGTTCAGATTCGTTGCAGACATCCATTTGTGAAATATTGGCAGAGTTTGAACCCAAAAACTAAACCAACATGCTTCCTGCCAAATCCTGAAAATCAGCATCCACAGAGTGTCAACAGTTCTAGGTCTTGAATATTTGGTAATCAAGGCATCGCGCGGATCTTCGCATGCATAACTGTATAATTGACCGCCTTGTCAGACACAAATACCATATATCAAAGATGAAACACAGATACCGAATTAATTGATATTGCAAACTGCACAACATGCAAAAGTGCATTATTGGTTGTAGAAAACACGATTTTGATAAGATACTATTGATAAACTGCAAATATATGAGCCGTATATGAATCAATAGATGGACGTGTTGTGCGACCCACTGACAACAAGCCCAATTCAGATGGATTGGGTGTTCCCTATCGAACCATAACCGAGTTGGCAGTTCAGGTTTATTTACGATCCAGACCGCCAATTCGGCCACGGTTTGGTTTTGACCCGGATCCAGACCCAAACTGACCGTCCAGAACCATTGCGAACACTAGTTATGGCAATACCCTCTCTGCAATCCCGATAAGATTTGGCAGCCTGATATATTTCATCATCTCCTGCTGGGATTAGTTGAACACATATTTCACTTGCTGCTATGATACAAGAAAGCCACAAATAATATGTATCAATTTGACTATTGATTTACATTGGTAGTACCATGGTCAGGCTTTCCGCATATTTCACAACCAGTCAATTCGTTGAAAATGGTCATCTCGCATGGAAGTGAGATTGTGTGACCATCAGGACACTGGCCATGGATTGGGCAACAATTTCTATCACTTTCAAGGATGACAGTAAAACTCTGGATGATAAAGTGTCTGATGTCATGGTAATGGAAGTACGAGGAATAGTCTGTGAATTCTCTCGACTTGTAAACCAAAATAATCAATCCAATGTATCCATCATAGTACTAAACAATAAACTCAAGTTATTTTACACAAAAAGAGGTAATTTTGTAGCACAGTAAATATTGAAGTCTGCAAATGCCGAGGCAGAGGATCAGTTGCCAATAGAATTATATTGGATATGAGAACTGATGATTGATATATCTTTTCATGGGCTGTAGGTCTATTTCAACCAGGCTGAAAATATCAGAACACATCAAGGCTGATTTCAGGTAAATTCAGATGGAGCGTGGCACATAGCAACCACATGCTTGCATGCTGATGTGCAGAAGGCAAATCTGTGATTTGTTTGTAAAATGAATCAGATGACACCTATGCAATGCACGCTTTTAGATAAACAACTTCAATATTTCAATAGTCAGGTTTTGCAGAAAGCAGGGACCAAGGCAACTGGTCCCAGAAGCATTCTTGCAAAAATCTAACCAAAACATTCACTGGAATAGAAGAAGAGGTGAATGGTGAAGTAGACAAGTCCACCAATGAGCATATGGAAATTGACATCTATCCATCTGATGCTGCTATTTGAGCTAACAGCTGCAGTTTTACAGATATAGACCGCATTGTGATTGAGCTGGGGAGTGAGATTTATCTTACCCCTGATAATCAGCAGATGCAGTTCAAGAATAAATCATCCATTTGGTAGAATATGTATAAATCATGATTGGAGGTACTCAGCATTCAGAATTTCAGGAAAATCATAGCATATTGGGTTATACATTGTTGGTATTGAAAGATGCATTATGTGGGTCCAATGTCCAAGTTAATTTGGTGAATGGGGTCTGGCAACAATTCCACCACTGATGGTTCTCAAGGCCTACAGTTCAGCAATGCTAAAGGTGCATATCAGTCCACAAACAACATTACTTTAATTCAACAGATACCCAACTATTATTACAAGTATACCAGTCTGGTGCATGTGAAGAAGATACTGTCAAGCTTTGCAATTGAATGATACTAAAAAATTGACGCTTCGAATGAATTCAACATACAATCTGCTCCCAATACCTGGAGATATGTATATTCTGCCTATCATCTCCACCTGCAGCATTGTCAGGATAAGTTATTTTCTACCCGATATCAGATTGTACACCATTAGTGAGATATGAATCGTCCGCAGAGTTTGCAGGAGTAGTCTATTCACTGTACTCAGAGATGGTTAAGTCGATTTCTGAATGCCCACCATTGGGCAGCTATTCAGTGTCCACATTAAAGAGAATTGGACCAACTCAACCAGTGGCCTTCTGCTTGCATATGAGCAGAATATACATAGAAAAAGAATATTTATTAAACCTCAAATTGCATTGTTGTATAACCATCAACTACTTCACTGCTCTATATCCGTTTAACATATGGGAGTTTAATGCAGGTTCGAATATACCAATGCCAACAATGTGATCACGGCTGCAGTTCTGAAACATTTGGGTCCAGTGTATGGTAATTGACTTCAATAATAGCTGCCAAGGCCATCATTCATATTTTCCAGTGCTATATGGCAGTTGAACTTCACCAAATCCGATGCTTCAATTTGAGGACCGCCTGCCAGCTGGAACCCTAGCACTGAGCTTTGCTCTAAGGTGTGAAAGAACCAAACAATTAGTACTACATTCTCTTGCTTAAGCATTTGCAGTAGTGATTCAAGCAATGTACCAAGATTCACATTGTTGGGCTGATGGTGACGGCAGTTGCATTGAAGTTGTGAAACAGGCTAAAAAGATCACCATTTAACCTGTCAGTGCAATTGTTGGATGGGCATATTTGGTGTGAGTGTATCCTATATCAGATGCAACTGATATAGTAGCTGGTGGAAATAATTATGCAGATTAAGAATCCAAATTGACTGTATGTTACTTAGAATGCCTCAATCAAGGTGTGAAGGAGTAAAATTGTCCTCTGATTTTTACGATTTGTTATAGACATGATACTAATCAGTAGAAAAGTGAATTGCTCCAGGTTTAAGATATATGGTCATAGTCTCCGGGACATACTCATTTGTGTTAGTATCCCCTAAATGTGCCGATGGGGATACATTGAGGATCCTACGAGATTTGACTTATAGAATAGTCAAATTTTGGAGCTGCTGAGATCTGTGTGCAGATCTGTGGGAGACTTCGAGAACTGCTCAGACTGCTGCACAGCTCTGCGGGATTCTTCGAGAGCATCCGATATCGCTGCACAGCTGTGCAGGAGACTTGGTGCTATATTCTCACAGTAGTGGTTCTTATACAACCCCAAGGCATTTTGTCTTATCATATTCATCTTTGTTACAGTCACAAGATTCACTACATCATAATATGGCAAGCCTTATTAAAATCTCTCTATAAATATACATATGTTCAATCTGGCCACAGATGGTACTCGAGCATAAACGGAGGAGCACCTGGACACGCTCATTGAGAGAATTGTGAGATGTACCACTTGGAGGCCAGTGTGGCGAAACGATGGAGCTAGAAGGCAGGGAGCCCACCATCAGTACTCTGCCACACCTCTTACTACATTCAAACATGATTCATGAGACACAGCGGTTCACACTTGGGTAGCGAGAAAGTCGTGTGAGAAGAAATGATACTACCCGGCATTAAGGATCCATGAAATCCTGGGCAGCGCAACTGCGACCAACAGTTGGAATTGATATAGTGTGTATTTTCATTGAATAATAACATGGAATGGAAATGAGATTATGTCTATCTACTCCAGGGTCTGCTGAATATATACTCCCCATCATTCTGTCCACCGCCGTTACCCCTGTATCTCTGTGGAACCACTGTCGTGCCTAGAAGATGTACTTGGAGGCCGTGATCAACCGTTTTTGGAGATACACTGAGAGACAGAGCTCAACTGAACCCAGAGATGCACTTGGAGGCCGACATCTGGGAAGATTGGAGATGCACCTGGAGACCAAGAGATTGAGTGAACTCAGCAATGGACTTGAAGGCGACAATCGTGGGATCTTGGAGGCTGTACTCGGGTGAGTTTGGAGATACAATTGGAGGCTGTAATTGATCGTGTTCAGAGATGCCCTTGGAGGCCGAGATTGAGCAAACTCAGATATGCAGGTGGAATTCATAATTGAGCATGTTGGGAGATTCACTTGAAGGACATGATCAAACAAGATTGGAGGAATACTAGGAGGCGGTTGATCTGGAGGGAATTGATATGAAGGCGGTCACGTGGAGGCAGTGAATCTGCAGGCAGTGACTTTGGTGGCGGTAGATCGGGTGGCATACGCGATGGAAGCTGAGATTCTATTCATTGGGTAACTCGTAATTGTGGGAATGTACAGTATCAAGTACAACACGATCTGCTGAAAGCTGAGAGACTGGCAGGGAGCAGGAGACAGTCTATCTTGGAATGATGCAGTACACAGTGTATGCTGTACTCAGTGTATGCTGTGCTTGGTGTATGCTGTACTCGGTTAATGCTGTACTCAGTATATGCTGTACTCGGTGGATGCTGTACTCGGTGTTAACTCTCGATCATGGAATGGACAGATAGGGAGAGCTCACTTATCCTCCCATACTCAGGTGGTGGTAGAGTTGAGGATGAGAAGGACAGATAAGAAGAGATGCGGCAAATCATCATGAGAAACTGCTGCTTACAGCATTTTGTGTGGAAGTCAATTGACCATCCCAGATACGGCCAGAATAAGCCCCTATCCGGCATGTAATTTCACCGATACGAGGTCTTCCCACCGCAATCCAGCATGTTGTACAGCTGACGTCTCATGATCGCGTGTATCCCCCACATTATTCTCATCTTCATCCCCCATCTCACTGTTTCTCGTCCACAACTCAACCATCATCGCAGAACACCAAGTTATGTCTTCCCTCCTGAATTCCCCATGCCATGGTCATGAGTCATCACCGAATACAGCATGCACCGAGTACAACATTTACCAACTACAGTATACACTGAGTACTGCATACACCTAGTACAGCATACACAGAGTACTGCATCAATCCAAGATTGTTTCTTTTCACTTCATTCACATGATTACAAGTTGACCCATGAATGTAGATTCATCATCCAGCATGCCACCCAATACGATCGACCGCCATCAGCCAGCTCGCCATCAGAGCTCAAAGGTATTGTCACCAAGACACATTCCCACAGTTGCAAGTCGAGTAAGAAATGAATTCAGTCTGAGCACCCGGCGTACCATCCATCAACTGCCTCTATGTTGAGCTGATTGAAAGTACGGATATCACTATGCCAAGGACTATGATGTAACTTGCCTCTTTTGTAGTTAGCACCATTAGTTATCGATCGGCCATATGTTGATGCGACATGTCTCATTATACGATACAATAGACACACCATCGCATACGCCCGCGCACACTCGACTACTCGAGCACACGCCACCGTACAACAGGTTATGAGCCCTTGCCTTTAAAAGGGAACCGACGATCAACACTTCCATATTCGTTTGTCGAGTGGAAGTCAACATCGTCACGGCGAAGCGTCTCCACAAGCTAAGCATTTACCGCGCACCCCGCCGTATTTCTGACGGCGGCTGCTGGACGTAACCTGTACATACAGTCGGAGCGACTACGATAACTGACGATTGCGATACACGATTAGGATCGTGCGAAATGAGTTCGACGACGATCACAATCACCAAGTTCAATGGCACGAACTATGCACAATGGGCAACCGAGATGGTCCTACTTCTCGAGCAGAAGCAAGTGTATGGTATTATCAAAAGATACGACGACAAGCCGGAAGAGCCAGCAGCAAACGCGACCGCTACAGAGAAGGCCACTTTCAAAGACTGGATGAATCGCTATGGTGTTGCCAGATCGACTATCCTGCTCGGCATGGAACCGAGGATACAAGCGGAATATACGGTCGTTGACGATGCGAAGACGCTTTGGGAGAAGCTAGCATCAGCCTACAAGTCAAAGTTGAAGGTCAACATCTTCGAAATTAGGGAAGACCTTTGGAGCATCAAGCTACAGGACTGCGGAGATGTCGACAACTACGCATCGCGGTTCGATCGGAAATTCAAGGATTACAATCTCTGCGCAGGACCGACAGCACCATCGACCACTGACACTGATGCCGATACGGACACTACAAAGACAATCGCCAAGATGAGTGAGCAGGAACACATCTTCTACCTCCTTCGCGGAATCCCAAGGAATGACGAGTGGAAAGTCTTCCTGGAGCTCATGATGGACAAAAACGCCACGATGACCGCCACCCCCAATAAGATAGTTACCAAGCTCGTTGAAAAGAAAGCTGCAATCAAGAGAGAGAATGGGCTCGCTCCAGAAGCTCTGCTCTTTGCAAAGAAGGGCGGCAGAGGTGGTGGTAATGGCGGTAAAGCCGGTAGAGGTGGCAAAAGTCCAAGGAGGGATAAGAGAGATAATAAGGGAGACAACGATAGGAAAGAGATGGATTTCCGGAAGTGCTTTCATTGCCACCGGTGAGGGCACACCCCCGAGAACTGCTTGAGCAAGCAGCGCGGCGATCCTCCCAAGGCTGCCGATACTGCAGCAAAAGCATCAACTGAAGCATCGGCTACTTCGACTCTCACGACTTTGATCGAGAACTATTGGATGGTGGCCAGCTCAAGTGTTTCATCCAGTGATTGTTTCATCGATTGCGGATGCACGACTCACATCTCCGGCCATCGATCAATGTGCATCACCTACACCGAATATCCTCCGAATACGAAGAAGGAGAAGGGATACAATGGGGTCACATTGTTTGCATCCGGATATGGAAGTGTTAGGTTGCCTTGCCAGCTGCCAGATGGAAACACGGAAATGATCATACTTCAAGAGGTGGTGCATTTGCCGGGATCATTCAATCTCATCTCACAATCTCAGATCATGGACAAGGAAGTCAAAGTCGAACCGGTGAATCGCTACGGCTTCAACCTCTACAATCGGCATGGCAAGTTGATTGCCACTGCACCTCAGGTCGATGGGCTCTTCGTTCTGGATCGCGTACTGGAAGGGAAATCGACCGAATACACCGATATCGACAACAACAACAGCTGCCTGCTGGCACTTAAGACGACTGGGCATGCATCTCGGCACAATGCAGAGAAGCGGATGTTATGGCACCACCGCCTTGCACACGTCGGTCTAAAGGCCTTGGAGATCTTGCCGACGATCACCGACGCTCCGAAAATGACCGGGAAGTGCGATTGCGAGAGCTGCATCAAGTGCAAATTAGCTGGAAAGCCCTTTACTCCGAATACAACTTCCCATGCCACTGAGCCTCTGCAGCTCGTGCACTCGGACATATGCGGTCCCCTGGAAACTGCCATTTGAGGAGGTCAATATATGCTGCTCTTCATCGACGATGCCATGAGGCATACGGATGAGTACATATTGAAGTACAAGTCGGAAGCCCTAGAGAAATTCAAAGAATGGAAGACTCTTAGAGAAAAGGAGTCGGGCAAGCAAGTGAAGCGATATCGTACAGATGGAGGCGGTGAGTACACCTCCAAGAAATTCGCAGAATACCTAAAATCAGAGGGCGTACTAAAGGAAACGACTACGCCCTACACTCCTCAGTCTAATGGAGTTGTCGAACGGGCGAACCGCACGATCATGGAGCTTGTACGATGCATGCTGGACAATGCCGGACGTTGGAAGAACTACTGGGCCTTTGCAGTCTCAGTGGCAGTCTATCTCCCAGAGCGGCACTGCGATGCGATCGGTAGTCGGCAAGACTCCGTACGAGGCCTGGCATGGGGGGAAGCCATTTTTGAAGCATCTCCGTGTGTTTGGATGCTTGGCTTTTGTCCACGTTCCGAAACAGAAACGAAAGAAGCTGGATTACAGAGCCACTCCCGGCATATTCGTTGGGTACAGTATATCTACTAAGCAGTACTTAGTATAGGATCCATTGGCCAGGACGCTTCAACGGTCCCGAGATGTCGTATTCAGAGAAGGAAAGCGGTACACAGCACCGAACGCTGCAGACGAAGCGATCTTGAATGAGCACTTCTACCGAGATGTCATCGAGGAACCCAAACCCACAGAGAAGCAACCAACCGAACGTCAAATGGAGGAGCCATTGGACGACGAATCACTTCCAAAGCTGAAGAAGAAGTCACGAGAATTGGCTGGCCTTGAGACGTCACTTGGAGATGCATGAAATCCGCCGGCCGAAGGTTGCCACCGGAACCGCTCTGGCAAGGATACGTTGGCCGAGTCTGCACAATTGGCTCTCGAAAATGAGCAATTCGAGGATATGATTCCCATCTATGCGGCAGCTGTGATCTCCGACGATCATGAGGATGGCATCGACGATCCAAAGTCTTACAAAGCAGCAACCGAGTCTCTGCTCGCCGAGAAATGGGATATGGCGATGACAGAACAGTTAGATGCAATTGGTCAGCATCAAGTCTTTGGAGATTTCGTGGAGCTTCCGGAAGGGAGAAAGGCTTTGCCAAGTCACTGGGTATACAAGATCAAGCGCGATGGAGCAGGCAATGTGCAGCGGTACAAGGCCAGGCTAGTCTGCGGAGGAAATCACCAAATCGAAGGCATCGACTACCAGGCTACGTATGCACCGACTGCTCGCTTGGGCCACGTCTGGCTGGCACTCGTGATCGCTGCCCAATACGATCCCCCGATCCATCAAATGGACGTATGCACGGCTTTCTTGTGAGTTGAGTTGGAGGAAGAGATCTATATGCACCCGCCGCAGGGATACTTTCGTTTGGTCCCTGGGAGCCGATACTACGATCCAAGGTCAAAGACTTCGCGGAAGATTGTACTCCGCTTGAGAAAGTCTCTTTATGGCCTGAAGCAGTCCTCGCACGTTTGGTATGGCACTTTCAAGGATCTTGTGATCTCGATTGGATTCGTGGCATCACGTGTCGACAGAGGATTGTTCGTGCTCCATGACAAAGAGAATCACGGCATAGTCGTCGCCACAGTCGTTCTGTACGTCGATGATCTCCTTATCATTGCTAACGAGGGCTTGATTTGGCAGATCAAGGATCAGATGAAGAAGAGGTTCCGGATGCATGATCTCGGGAGTGTCTCCTTCTATCTCGGCATGAACATCGAACGCAATCGGGAGCATCACACGATCGACATCCATCAGCACAACTGTATTCGGATGATCTTGGCGAAGTTCAGAATGGATGAGTCTAGACCAGTTTCCACGCCTATGGCAATGAAGCTTCATAAGAGGAAGCCCGACGAAGAAGCCTGCGATCTGACCATGTACCAATCGATGATCGGAAGCCTCATGTACGCGATGACCGCCTCTCGGCCCGATATCGCATATGCCATCGGAGTTCTCAGCCGGTACAATCACGACCCGAGCATTGAGCATATGGTAGCTCGCAAGCGCGTCTTTCGGTACCTCAACGGCACGAAGGTCTGGCGACTGCGTTTTCGAGGAGAAGCAGAAGGTGCACTTAGATGTTATCTCGATTCGGACTATGCTGGATGCCCAGATGACTATAAATCGACAAGTGGACTGGTCTTCACCTTCGCAGGAGCGGTCGACTGGCGATCGAGAAAACAGAAGTCGACTGCCCAGTCCACGACCGATGCCAAACACTATGCCTTTGGAGTAAGCTGCATGAGACTCACAAAGATCTCGCATCTCTTGAACAAGCTTGGCATCCCAATGATCCCTCACGTGTTCTCCGACTCACAGTCACTGATCGCGAGCATCAAGAACAGAATCTACCGCGGAACTGCAGTTGCACACATTGCGACCACTTACTATCTTGCTGCAGATATGACTAGAGATGGAGAGATCGACTTGAGCTACGTACTGACTACTGAGATGCTCGCCAACTGCTTCAAAAAGCCACTGCCGAAGCCCGCCTTCTTGATGCAGTGTGCTGCGATGGGAATGATTGATATTGGAATTGGGAATGGCCTCGGAAATGGCCTCGATATGCACGGAAATGGTCTTGGAAGTGGTCTCGGAAATGGTCTCGGAAATGGTATCGGAATTGGACATGGAAATGGCATTGGGAATTGTTGAGCTGATTGGAAGTACGGATATCACTATGCCAAGGACTATGATGTAACTTGCCGCTTTTGTAGTTAGCACCATTAGTCATCGATCGACCTTATGTCGATGCGACATGTCTCGTTACACGATACAATAGACACACCTTCGCATACGCCCGCACACACTCGACTACTCGAGCGCACGCCACCGTACAACAGGTTATGAGCCCTTGCGTTTAAAAAGGGCACCGACGATCAACACTTCCATTTTCGTTTGTCGAGTGGAGGTCATCGTCACGGAGAAGCGTCTCCACAAGCTAAGCAATTACCCCGCACCCCGCCGTACTTCTGACGGCGGCTGCTGGACGTCACCCGTACATACAGTCTGAGCGACTACGATAACTGACGATTGCGATACAAGATTAGGATCGTGCGAGATGAGTTCGACGACGATCACAATCACCAAGTTCAATGGCACGAACTATGCACAATGGGCAACCGAGATGGCCCTACTTCTCGAGCAGAAGCAAGTGTATGGTATCATCAAAGGATACGACGACAAGCCGGAAGAGCCAGCAGCAAACG